>Ga0074198_1000194_pt1 | contig 81428 bp, 60 predicted proteins | sample EPASupsiteSAE323_FD_64527 | JGI IMG/M metagenome (GOLD analysis project Ga0074198, IMG submission 64527) | Bioremediated contaminated groundwater from EPA Superfund site, New Mexico - Sample SAE3-23 | ecosystem: Environmental > Aquatic > Deep subsurface > Groundwater > Contaminated ... | reverse complement strand
AAGGGAACCCCGCACGCTTCCGCTATCTCCCGGGCGCTGATTTCCCGCCCGGTTCCCGGACCCTCGGCCATTCCGGTCACATGGATCGCCGAGAGCCGGATGTCCCGCCGTTTCCCGACAAGATCCTGCAGGAAGGCGAGGACTGCGGCGCTGGCGGCTCCCCCGGAGAGTGCGACCGCGATATGGTCCCGTGGCTCCAGCCACCGGCGGGTCCGGATGGTCCGCTTCGCCTTTGCGCCGATGTCCCGGAGCAGGTGTTCGGCACAGAGACGGAGCCCCGAGTAATCCTGGGTCACGACCGCTTCCCGGTGGCACCTGCTGCACCGCATGATACGTTCCTATCTGACTGCACATCCTGAGAATTTAAGGATTTCAGGAACGGGAGAGGACGCTGCGGCCGTCCCTCCTCCCGTGCCAACGTTTATCTCCTGCCCTCATGAGATAACATGAGAAGATGGCGATTTCCGCTGACGATGTCCGGACCCTGCACAGGTTCGAGGTCCGGACCCTGACCGCACTCGAGCAACTGATGCGCTTTTACGAGTGGGTCCCCCTGGACCAGCTGGTAAAACGGATCGGCCTTGCCGAGCACGAGGTGAACTACCGGCTCGGCCAGCTCATCGAAAAAGGCATGGTCCGGTACGACACCGTCCCGTACCCCGGCTATGCGCTCATCTTCGGCGGCTACGATGCGCTTGCCCTCCGGACCCTGGTGCAGAAGGAATCCGTACAGGCGCTCGGGGCCCAGCTCGGCGTCGGGAAAGAGTCCGTCGTCTACGAGGCGCTCGGCCTCGGCCCGCTGGTCCTGAAGTTCCACCGGGTCGGCCAGCGCTCGTTCCGGTCCGCGAAGCTGAACCGGGAGTACATGCCGGAGACCGGCCACTGCTCCTGGCTGTACGCGTCCAAGCTCTCGGCAGAGCGGGAGTTCGAGGCGCTGAGCAGGCTCCACCCTGCGGTATCGGTCCCGGTGCCGGTCGATCTGAACCGGCACGTGGTCGCGATGTCGCAGATAGAAGGCGCAAACCTCCCGTCCTGCACGCTGGAAGACCCGGAGGGTGTTCTCAGAACGATCCTGGAGAATGTCCGGGAAGCCTGGATCATCGGGGTGGTCCACGGCGACCTCTCGGAGTTCAACGTGATGTGCGACGGGACGACCCCGTACCTGATCGACTGGCCCCAGTGGGTGGAGGCGGAGCACCCGAGCGCCCGGGAACTGCTGGAAAAAGATATTGACAACATCCTCCGGTATTTCAGGAGAAAATACAATATCGGTTCTACACAGGAGGATGCGGTACGGTTCGTGACGGGCTGAAAGTCTTTGGGATCGATATCGTCCGGGGCTCGGTCCGGTCCCGGTCGAAGCGGCCGATGTATGCCCTGGTCAGGATGGAGGACAGCACCATCCTCTCGGAGAGCGAAGTCTCCGCGTTCCGGCTCTTCCGGCTCCTCGCACTCGAAGAGCCCGATATCCTCGCAGTCGACAGCCTCCAGGAGATAGCGGCCGACCAGCACGAACTCTTCGAGTTCCTCCAGCACCTTCCCCCGGCGACCCGGCTCGTCCAGGTGACGGGCGGGGAGAAGAAGGAGAGCCTCGGGAAGGTCGCGGGCCGGTTCAACATCAGTTTCAACAAGTTCGATCCCTTCGCCGAGTCCCGGACGATAGCGCAGGTCGCGTCCCTCGGCGCAGGGGCGGAGGTCATCGCGTTCGAGAACACAACCGATGTCGTGGTGAGCAGGCACCGGTCCCCGGGGAAAGGCGGCTGGAGCCAGAACCGGTACGCCCGGAAGATCCACGGCGCGGTCCAGCTCAGGGCCCGGGAGATCGAGATGGACTTAATCGCCGCAGGCCTGAGGTACGGGAAGAAGGAGACCCGGGCGTTCGGGGGATGCAGCAGGGTCGCGTTTGCGGTCCAGGCAGTGAGGGACGAGGTCCCGGTGCACCCGTACCGGGGTGCTGACGTCCAGGTCAGGATCGAGGGGAAACGCCTGGACCGGATCCGGTTCCGGCCGCTCTCCGGGAAGCCCCGGTACCTGATCGTGGGGATCGATCCCGGGACGACGACCGCGGTTGCGGCAATCGATCTTGACGGGAACCTCCTGCACCTGGGGAGCTCCCGCGAGACCTCGATGGCAGGGGTGATCGAGGACCTGTACAAGGTGGGAAAGCCGCTCATCGTCGCTTCCGATGTCCCGGAGATGCCGTTCTCGGTCGAGAAGATCCGGCGGGCGTTCAGCGCGATGGCGTTTTGCCCGAAGCAGGAGATCCCGGTCGAGACCAAGATGGAGATTGCCCGGCCGTTCGGGTACGGGAACGACCACGAGCGGGATGCCCTGGCCGCGGCCCTCTCGGCCTTCCGGCAGTACCAGGCCAAGTTCCAGAACCTGGTGAAACGCGTCCCGCCCGGGTTCGATCTCGACGAGGTCAGGGCCCGGGTCCTGCGGGGCCAGTCCCTGGAGCAGGTCCTTCTGGACCTCCGGGGGAAACCGGTCCGGGTCAGGGAAGGAAAGGGAGTGGGGGAGGCGCAGGCCGCCGCTCCGTCCGGCCAGGAACCGGCCGGGGAGCCCGCCACGGTCTCGCAGAACGACGACCGGATCCGGATCCTGGACGGGACCGTGAAACGGCTCCGGGAGTTCGTGGCCGAGCTCCAGGCCCAGGTGCAGGAGAAGGATTTCGAGATCGCGAGGCTCCACGCGAAGGTCCGGAAGGTCCGGTCCGCACACGAGGGCACGATCATGAAGGATGTGGAGATCACGAGGCGGGATGCGGTTATCCTGAGCCTGAAAAAGCGTCTCCGGAAGGAGGAGCGGTACACGAAGAACCTCTCCCGCCGGATATCCCGGATGCGCAAAATCGACGAGGTGGAGGAGAGCGGGACCGGTGTCCCCCTCAAGGTGCTCGACGGCCTGACGAAGGATTCCCTCCGGCGGCTGGAGGAGTATATCGGGGTTGCAAAAGACGATACCCTGTACCTGGTCCGGGGCGACGGCTGGGGGCGGAGCGTCGTAAAAGACCTCGCGGACCGGGGGGTCCGGGCGGTCGTTGCCCCGGACAGCGTGGTCTCGGGCGGCGATCCGCAGATGCGCCAGGCGTTCCTGGAGTTGAAGGTCCCGCTGGTCGGGGAGACGGAGAGCGGTGCTGTTGTGCGGGGAAAGCAGGGGGTCGCGGACCCGGCGATGCTTGACGCCGCGCTGAAGGACTGGGAGGAGAAGCTCGGCGAGCACGAGCGGAGGAAGCAGACGGATATGGTCGAACACCTGTTCCTGGAATACAAGGCTGAGCGGGGGAAGGAGGTGCGGCGCAGTGGATGACCGGGAGCTCCTCCGGAGCGTGATTGCGATCATCGGGGAAGAGAACTGCCGGGATGACTGTGCGGTCCTCCCGTACGGGGAGGATTTCCTGGTCGCGACCACCGATATGCTCCATGAGACCACGGATTTCCCGGCGGGGATGACCGACCGGCAGGTGGGCTGGATGAGCGCTGCGGTCACGATCAGCGATATCGCCGCGATGGGCGCTGCGCCTGCGTGGCTCCTTGTCGCCGCCGGGCTGGACCGGCCGGAACGCCTTGCCGGCATCCTGCAGGGGGCAAAGGACTGCTGCGACCGGTTCGGGGCGAAGATCGTGGGCGGGGATATCGACCGGCACGATGAGCTCACCATCGTCACGACCGGCCTTGGGATCGTGGAGAAGGGCCGGATCGTCCGGCGCTGCGGCTCACGGGTCGGGGACGCGATCTGCGTGACCGGGACGCCGGGGAGGGCGCAGGCAGCGCTCGACGGGTACCACGAATATGACTCCGCGCTCCTGGAGCCGCAGCCCCAGGTTAAGGAAGGGAGGATTCTCGGCGCTGCCGGGGTGACGTCCATGATGGACGTGAGCGACGGTATCGCGCTCTCCCTCCACGACCTCCTGTCCGTGAACCCCTGCGGATATGCGGTGGATACCGGCCTTCTCCCGGTCCCGGAAGGGGTCCCGGAGCCCGCCGCCCGGGAGATGGCGCTCTTCGGCGGCGGGGACTTCGGGCTGCTCTTCACCTGCCCGAAGGACCGGCTCCCGATAGGCGGCGTGCAGTATACCGCGATCGGGGAGGTCATCTCGGATCCGGCCTGTCTCGCGGACGGAAAGCCGCTCCCGAAGCGGGGATACCAGCACCGGTGGGCCTGATAGGAGACCGTGCAAAAGGAAAATACCGACCGGATAGAATACTAGTGCAGGGAACCCGATGGAATCGCTGGAAACCAAGATCGAACGCCTGCCGCCCGAGCTCCAGAAGGAGGTCGAGGATTTTGTCGATTTCCTGATCGCGAAGCACAAGGTCCCGGAGCGGACGCAGGTATCCCTGGACCGCGAGGCCGCGTCACCCGTTGAGACCCGCTCGTTCCCGTTCTTCCCCCCTATGGCGGAGCAGGAACCGCTTCCGGTCCCGGTTCCTGAACCCGGGACCCCGATGACGATTCCCGGTCAGGAAGAGGAAGCCCGGCCCGCAGGCCCGATCATTTTTGCGAGCGAACGCGGGACTACGAGCCGGCAGAAAGAGACGGATGCAGAGACTGATACCCTGGGGGACGACCCGCTCACCCGGAATTACCTGGATTACGGGGCCCTTGCGGATGCGCAGGATGAGCGCCGTCCGCCGACCCGGCCTGTGGTGAAGAACGGGAAAAAAGGCGGAGATCCAGAAAAACCGGTCGAGCTGGACTGGGTGTGAACGGGATACTATTTTCAAACTTAATATTCTGATATTTTAAATATTATAAGCAATATTTTATGAATGTGTGCACGAGTAACCGGTTGGGTTACCGTTTGCCGGTCCTGCTGCAGGTATATCCCTGGTCGTCCCGTCTCAGAATCCTGCGCGGCAGAACTGAGAAACGCTAACCTGTACCAGGGTGCGTGCAGCTGGCAAAACCAGGATATCCTTGGGAGACCGGGACCTCTCCCTTCCGGTTCTTAACCGGGATGGGACAGGGCGACCGGTAGTTTCCGGGATCGTAACCATCATGGGAGTAAAACAAAGTGTCCCGGTCTGGTTTCAGAAATCCGCGTTCTGGACAGGCGTGAAAACACCTAATGGGGAACTTCACCTGGAACTGGATGGCGGGAAAGAGCGATATTTCTTCATCCCACGACAATATATTGAAATTTACACGTACCTTGAAGACGAGTGCATCGATTGCGAAGTTGTCTGGGACCTGGGAATCATTGATTGGTTGCAGGGTTTTGGCTCGTTTGAAGAGAAAGTCCGGGATGCAATCTCCCGTCATGAACAGGAACTGGAAAAGATGTGCCGGATACCGGAACCGTGAGGGAAACTACCCGGAGGTTCCCGTCTCTTGACATTCCGGGTTTACCGATATACGGGATATTTCAGGTGGCCCGGCTCTCCTGGGAAGCTACCTTCATGGGCACGGTTCCGTGACTCAGAATAATCCTTGGATCGAAATGCGCCCCAAAACGTTCCTCAGGACCAAGCCTATCCCGGTTTGCCGGTATGCGGGGCGACCGGTACCGCCCACCCATCTCCTGGCATCGAGGTGCAGGGGAGCCCCGCCACAATGATCTTTCCGGTCTAGCATCCGCCCATACATTCCTGCATCGTACGAAACTGCCGATAAATTCCGTTTAAATTTATTGAATAAGTAATATCATTTACTATTATAATTATTTAAACGATGAATACTCCCCCATCAGATTTCCGGTGGGAAAACGGCCCCGGTTCAATCTGGAACATGGTCAATCAGTGAGAAAGTATATAAATTATATTAGTATTAAAAATAGTAACTTAATTAAAACTAAGTGATACATATTAACAGAAAAATATAACTAGCTTGGGCCCAAGCATACGTTTTGTCCGGGACGTATGCGCCCGGGCGGATATTCTATGATGTCTCGTGAAGAGAAAACCAAATCCACCGGCGGAGCAAAGCCGCGCGCGGACCTGCTGCCCATGATGGCGCTGGCCCTGATTGGCCTCCTTGCGCTCGCTGGTGTGGTAGCGGCGGATGACTACTATAAAGGTGCGGCACCGGTTACCAACGCAACCGGTATTGTGAACGGCAGTGTCTGGGTAGACTGGAAGGATGCCTGGAACACGACACCAATGGACTATAACAACCTGTACTACACGAATATCTCGACCTTCACGTGTGTTCCATATCAGGATGTGAAGTTCGCACGGCTGTATGTCGTTACCTATACCGGTCACATGACCAACAACAACATCGGCAACCTGACGGTAACGCTAACGAATAGTGCCGGAGACACGGTCGTTACCGGTGCCACACCATATCCCCTTGATCTCCCATATTATCCAAATATCGGGCCTACCTATGCATATCCCGGAACGCCGTACTTCCGCGAGCTGAACCGTGTCACCAGCGACTATGTCGCGATCTTCGATGTGGCAAGCCTGATCGATTCCTGCAATTTAACGGTGAATGTCACGACCGGGAATCGTTCTGACCTGTACCCCTACAAGTTCGATGGCCGCGTGAAAGAGGTCAAACTCGTGGTCGCATACAATGACACCTGTAACATGACCGGAGAGACTTACTATTATGTCAATGAAGGGCATGATCCGGTCACTTACAGGGATCCCGGTACATATACGGGTAATGTAACCTGGTTCAATAATCTGCCCGCAGATTTCCAGACAAATTACAAGGCTGATCTCTGGGTTGACTTTGTAGCAGGAAATTCCACATCAGGACCCGGTTATGGCTACTACTGGTGGAACGGGACAGATATCTCCCCTGAGACCGGAACCTATCTGCCCTGCTGGAAAGGAAGCCTCTATTCCGGCCTCGCACACTGGACCTGGAACTCAACTGCAGCGAATATTGGGTTACACACCGATAACGATCTCCGGTATGGCAGGACCAACAACTACTACAAGATCATCGTAGGCGTCCTGGCCGTGAAGAAGATCACGACTTCTGTCTTCGACTTCTCGGGGAACTATTACGGGCAGCCGGGTATCAATGAGTGGGCGTATGAGAACGAGATAGATAGCAGTAATCCGAATTCTGCCACGGAATTTCCCTCTACAGATATCTCGAATGATGTTGGTATCAAGTTCTTTGCAGATGGACAGGTAACACACATTACTTCATCTACTAACGGTTTTTATGCTGCGAAGAAACTAAAATTCCAGATGTGTAGATGTCCATGCGCTCCATGCACATCACCCCCGACATGTGCAGTGTGTCCCATTATTGACATGAGCCTGACATTGAATGTGTCGGGTTACCATGATGATGAAACAACAAATGGTTATGACGTCTGGGTCTGGAACCGCTGCACAAATTCTTGGGAGCATAAGTATGAATCAAATGATGCAGATTTCCATTATATTACAATTGACCTATCACCGGCCTGTTGTTATATTGATGCTGATTGCAATGCGACAGTACTTATAATTCAGAAAGGGGCGCAGGTACAGGTAGATGATGAGACTATATGGTATTCTCATATCGATAATGACTACGACGAACTGGTTGTAGTCGATCCTTAAATTATACCTGGCCAACCTCCTCTTTTTTGGATAGCAATTGAATTTGATATTTCATCGTGATTATCTACGGTATTATCGCACATTGGCCCGAGATACAAAATCACAACAATATCTTATTTTTCACTATTTAGTAGCAAGAAAAAATAGAAAAATTTTACTTTAGTTAGTTGAATACATAACTTTTCATAAAGGTGATACCATGACCATTCTGACCGTTCTTTCCTTGGCGTATTCCGATCCTGAACGATGGATGTATTTCGTATGATCCCCTGTTATTCAGCTCATGGACTCTCTATTCTGCATTCTAGGCCGCCTGTTTTTTTGGCGGGGTTGATCTTTTGCGTGGCACTGATTGTGGTGTCAGCAGCAGCCACAGAAACATCCAATGCCAATGTCACAGCACAGATAATGAATGTGCAGGTACCGTTCATCCAGAACAACGGCCAGCAACCTGACCCTGTGAAATTCTATGTAGATACATTCTATGGAACGGCTTATATCACTGATACGGATCTGACCCATGCGATTGCAATAACGAGAGATAATGAAACCTATGATGTTGCGCTCAAAGAGCAGTTCGTAACCGCACATGATATTGTAATCCCCTTCATACCGCAAGGTGAAGAACCAGCAGAGACCAAGGTTTCCTATTTTGTCGGAAACGATTCCACTAAGTGGCAGACCGGTCTTCTGACTTACAACAGTGTCTCTCTGGGCGAGCTTTATCCCGGCATCACCGTGAGTGCGAAGGCACATGGCGACAATGTAGAGAAATTGTTTTTTGTTGCACCGGGCGCGTCACCAAATAATATACGGGTGAAAATTTTCGGATCCAAGAATATCCGAGTTGCAGAGGATGGCGACCTTTCCATTGCCACGGGTAATGGGGAAGTGATCTTGGAATCACCGAAGGCATTTCAAAATGGGCAGAGCGTGACGGTGGCCTACCGTGTACTGGGTGATGGGACGTATGGGTTTGCAGTCGGGGAATACAATCAGAGTCAAGAGCTGGTCATCGATCCGAGTCTTGTATACTCAACCTATCTGGGTGGAAGCTTAATAGATTATGGGCGGGATATTGCTGTTGATAGTTCTGGCAGTGTATATATAACCGGACAAACAACCTCATCCAATTTTCCAAATACGACCGATGCCTATCAGAAATCTATTGGCAGTAGCGGAAAGAATGATGCCTTTATCATTAAATTGAACCCATCAGGATCAAGTCTCATATATTCCACATATTTTGGGGGGACTAGTGATGATTATGGGCGGGGTATCGCAGTAGACGGTATCGGCAACACAATTATAGGTGGATATACAATTTCAACAGACTTTCCATTAAAAAATGCATCCCAGATTATGTATGGTGGAGGAACGGATGCATTTATCGCCAAGCTTAATTCAGAAGGATCTGACCTCGTCTACTCCACGTATCTCGGGGGAAGTGGAATAGATGTTGCTTCCTATAGTGGCATTGCCGTAGACAGTTCTGGTAATGCATATATGACAGGAGATACGGCATCAGATGATTTTCCAAATACAACCGGTGTTTACCAGCCCACTCGTAAAGGTGGAAATGATACCTATGTTACCAAATTGAATCCTGAAGGAAGCTTGGTATATTCCACGTATCTTGGGGGAGACGGTGCTGATTATGGACGTGGAATTGCCATAGACAGTTCTGGAGATGCATACATCACAGGATATACAGCATCAGATAATTTTCCAAATACAACCGGCGCTTATCAAGACACCCGTAAAAGCACTGGGACTAATTATGATGCATTCGTAACGAAATTGAACCAAGATGGCTCCAATTTGGTATATTCTACATATCTTGGAGGGTCTGGATCTGGTCGTATGACTTATGGTTATGATCTTGCCATAGACAGTTCTGGAGATGCATACATCACAGGATATACAACGTCCGACAATTTTCCAATAACACCTGAGGCATATCAAGGGTCTCGTATAGGTGGAAATGAGCCATTCGTAACGAAATTGAACCAAGATGGCTCCAATTTGGTATATTCCACATATCTTGGGGGAAGTAATGTAGATAGCAGTCAAAATATCGCTGTAGACAGTTCTGGAAATGCATACATTACTGGATATACCGCATCAGATAATTTTCCAATTACAACCGATGCTTATCAAGACACCCGTAAAAGTACCGGAACTAAATATGATGTATTTTTTACGAAACTGACGCCAGATGGTTCTGGCCTGGTGTATTCCACATATTTTGGAGGAACCACTACAAATGTTGGATACAGTATTGCTCTTGACAACTCTGGCAATGCCTATGTTACAGGATATACCTCTTCCACCAACTTTCCGAATACCCCCGGTGCCTACCAGACAACATTCGGTGGTGGAACTTACGACGCATTCGTTGCGAAATTTGCGTTCTCCGAGACACAGGTACCGACAACAATCACGGTCACTCCTTCAACCGCATCCCTTGTAACCGGAGGATCCCAGCAGTTCTCCGCCACAGTAAAAGATCAATATGAAACTACCATGTCCGGAGTTCCGGTCACCTGGTCCTGCGACAACGAAACAGTCGGGACGGTTGACACGGACGGTCTCTTCACTGCCGCCAGTATCGGTACAGCGAACATCACTGCGGCGAACGAGACAATCTCCGGAACCGCGCAGGTCACGGTGTCGGCCCCGGCCCCGGATCTCATCGGTGTTTCAATCGCAGCCGGGATCCCGGTCATCGGCCAGCCCGGTACTGTGAACGTCACGGTCCGCAATATCGGAACAGGAGCGGCCGGTACGTTCGATGTGAGCCTGCTCGCTGATAGCGTGGAAGTCAACCGCACCACCGTGGATTCCCTAGCGGTATCAGAATCGAGGAATGTCAGCATTATCTGGACACCCTCATCCTCCGGCTCGGTCAGCCTTACGGCAAACGTGGACCCGGAAGAGACGGTGGGCGACTCCAATACCGTGAATAACACGGTTTCACAATCGGTCACTGTCCTGGCATATGCTCCGGATGTTTACGTCGTCTCAGTTACTTACGGAAGCCCTGTTATCGGGCAGCCCGGTACCGTTAACGTCACTATCCGGAATGTCGGGACTGCGCCGGCCGGCACGTTCAACGTGAGCCTTCTGGTCGACAGCGTGGAAGTCAACCGTACCACCGTGGCTTCCCTATCAGTCTCGGAATCGAGGAATGTCAGCATTATCTGGACTCCCGCATCTTCCGGCTCTGTAAGTATTACGGCAAAGGCCGACCCGGAGGGAGTCCTTGGCGACGCCAACACCGCCAACAACACGGTCTCGAAATCCGTGACCGTCCTTGCCTATGCCCCGGATGTTGTTGCAGTTTCCCTAACCGAGAGGTCTCCGGTAATAAATCAGACCGGCATTGTAAACGTGACGATCCGGAATATCGGGACTGCGCCGGCCGGTGCGTTCAACGTGAGCCTCCAGGTCGACAGCGTGGAAGTCAACCGGACCCTGGTAGAGTCCCTTGCAGTTTCGGAATCGAAGAATGTCAGTCTGGTGTGGACACCATCATCTACCGGCTCGGTCAGCCTCACGGCCGAAGTCGATCCGGACGATATTCTCGGGGATACCAACACCGCCAACAACACCGTCACGAAATCCGTGACGGTCAGTTCAGAAAGTATAGACCTCATGGTATCCTCCCATTCCACCCTCTATCCACGATACAACACCATCACTGCCACGATCCGGAACCTGGGAACGGTTGGTGCCGGGTCCTTCAAAGCCAACTTCACGATAGACGGCAATACTACGGTCATCGATATGACCGGGCTTGCTGCCGGAAGTTCCACGACCATCAACGCCACGGATACGGTGTTCCGGAAATATGGGGAAACCGTTCCGATTGAAATCGAGCTCGACCCGGAGAATGTAATTGCCGATATAGACCGGACCAATAATTCGTATTCCACAACAGCAACTGTTACTGTCTCGCAGTACCCCGCGGCATATTATCAGGGCGGCAGGTTCTATACCGGGAACGACCTGGAAACCAGCGTCTATGGGGAAGGACATGTGGGAGTTGCCTACTCAACAGGCGGGATCGGCTATCACGGTGCCGGCACTGCGACCTATACTGCCGACCACCTGCCGATACCGGTGAATGCGACCATCCTCTCGGCCCGATTGTACCAGTCCTGGACCTGGTACGGGTATGGCAGCGGGAACACCGTCCAGTTCAACGGCAATGCCAGCCAGTCCCCGGTCGCCCTGTACTTCGATCCGGTCGATGACAAGAACGGGCAGGTTGTCTTTGACGTAACCCCGGACTTCCATCCGGGTGTCAACAATACCGCAGTATTTACGCTCACCAGCGGAGAAAACTACGGCCCGCTTCTCGTGGTGGTCTACGAGGACGAGAGCGAACCCCTGCGGAAGATCTGGGTGGACGAAGGCAGCGACACTATCTTTAATGAAGCTCCCATCAGTACCGATCCCTACGTTGCCTATGCGATGTTCCATAATGTCACCACAGAAAATCTGCATTCCGTAGACCTGGTTGCAATCGTGCCGTCCGGGGACACGGTCACACCATCGCGCGAGAATGTCCTGCAGGTGAGTTACATGAACGGCCGGAACGCATCCCTTACCGGGACTGCCAACAGCGACCCGGTATTTTTATCGTACAATGTAACCGATTACGTCCAGGACGGCACCAACGAATTCGGGCTCCCGCTCCAGTGGGCAGGTGACTACTTCACCCTCGCGGTAGCGATCCTGGAAGTCACGCAGGTAACGGCATCCCAGGCAGACTTCACCGCGACACCAGTCACGGGACCCCTTCCGCTCGCAGTGAATTTCACGGACACCTCGACCGGGACTCCTGCCGAATGGCAATGGGACTTCGGGGACGGGGACAGCACCAATGCGACTGTTCAGAACCCGGTCCACACGTATACGTCTGCCGGGACCTACACGGTCAGCCTTAAAGTGAGCAACTCGCTTGGTGATAACACCGAGACGAAAACCGGGTACATCACGGTAACGCCCCCGCCCCCGGCTGCCAACTTCACGGCGAGTGTGACAGGAGGTTCCCTGCCGCTCACGGTCCAGTTCACTGATACGTCCCTGAACAATCCGACCTGGTGGAACTGGAGTTTCGGGGACGGTAATGTCTCTACGAGTCAGAACCCCTCGCATACGTATTCATCGGCGGGGACCTACAGCGTCAACCTGACGGCCGGGAACACGTATGGCAGCACCTCGTACAACAGGACGAACCTGATCACGGTCACCGATCCCGCGTCCACGCCGCCATCCGTGAGTTTCACGATGGACGCGACATCCGGGTCCGTACCGTTCACCGTCCAGTTCACCGACACCTCGACCGGGTCGCCGTACCTGTGGATCTGGGACTTCGGGGACGGCGGCACATCGTCCGACCAGAACGCCACGCACACATACCTGGCGGCAGGCACCTACAGCGTCAACCTGACCGCCACGGGACCCGGCGGTATCGCATCCAAACGCCAGTCCAACGCAGTAACAGTCACTGCCGCACCCATCTCGGACAATTATTTCGGCAGCATCCCGCTTGCGACCGTAAAAACCGGTTCGGTCTCGGGGGACCTCTGGTGGCACGCCACCTCAACCATGCAGAAAACCGACGTGCAGACCTTCACCCTGCCGGACCATACCGGCATCACATGGGCGAGGCTCTACGTGGTGGTCTACGACGGCCACATGCAGAACAACTACCGGGGCACGGCTACGATCTCTGTCGATGCGGACGGGGACAGCAGTTACGAACTCGTCAGATCCGAGACCTTCAACACCACGTATACCTATCCCGGTGCTGGCGGTACCGGCCGGATCTGGATAAACGACCACATGAACCGGGTCACGAGCGACTATTTCATGTGGTACGACCTGACCGATGCGATCTCGGGGAACACCGTGAACGTCCAGGTCGCAACCTCGGCCATCGATACCTCGTTCGACGGCCGGGTCAAGATGATCGGGCTTGTGGTCGCCTATGATGACGGGGACCAGGACCGGGTGTATTACTGGGTCAACCAGGGCCACGACACCGTGAACGGCAACGACGAGGCATACTACAGTTACTCCGGCTCGACCGGGTTCGGCACATCTTCAGCTCCAACTAACTGGGGTTCCGCGAACCTGACCACCATCTACCTGGCCAGTGCGAACGGCAGGTATACGTTCCAGGGCTCGTCCCTTGCAAACGGGACCCCGACCACCAGTTACTTCGGCACCGACACCTGGCCGGTCTCCGGTCTCCTCCCTGCCCGGCAGGACAGCACGATGACCTATACGCACGATAGTGAAAACGCGTACTACAAGATCCCGCTCGCGCTGTTGAGCGTCCGGTATCCCGCCGGGGGAGGCCCGGTTGCGGAGTTCAGCGCGACGCCGATGAACGGCACGGAACCGCTCAATGTAGGGTTCACGGACGCATCGACCGGCTCGCCGACCAGCTGGTCCTGGGACTTCGGGGACGGCAACACCTCGGCCAGCCAGAACCCGCTGCACACCTACATCTCATCAGGATCGTACGATGTCACCCTCACGGTGACTGACGCCGGGAGTCACACGAGTACGATTGTAAAGAACGGGTACATCACCGTCAACTCGAAGGTGCCCCCCGTCGCGCTCTTCAACGCGGTCGGGATCAACGGGACTGCACCTCTGACCGTCCGGTTCACGGACTATTCCGAGAACACCCCGACGGCCTGGCATTGGGACTTCGGGGACTACGACGTCACCAACGCAACGTTGCAGAACCCGGTCCACACGTATGCAGCGGCAGGGACCTACAACGTCACCCTTACCGTAACGAACGCGGCAGGCAGCGATTCCCTGACCAAATCGGGCTGGATCACCGTCCACCCGGCAACCGGTGGGAATTATGACCTTACGATAACCGGGTCGGTCGCCCCCAGGACCCAGTATGTGTTTGCGCGCGAGAACAACACCGTCCAGATAACCGGCGTCAAGAACGCCGGGACAACCGCGTCCCCGGCCGCCCAGCTCCAGCTCAAATCCAGCGACGGGTTTGTCAGCAGGGTGACCGTCCCGGCCCTTCCTGCCGGCAACAGCACTACCATCACCATCAACGATACCACGATCCGTCAGACTGCAGGCGGCACTGTCTCCTATACCGCAACCATCGACCCGGACAACGTCCTGACCGAGACCAGCGAGACCAACAACGCGGCCTCATCGTCCAGCTACACGGTCCTGTACAACGGGTACAAGGGCAAGACCTACTGGGCGGACGGGAACAACATCACCACGTACCGGTCGTTCGACCTTCAGGGAGGACTTGTGTATTCCTTCGGGGACAGCGAGTATCGGTCCGGGGACGGGTCGTGGACCAGTTACCCGGTCACGTGGTCGGCGGGCGACCTGCCGGTTCCGGCCGGGTCGACCGTCAAAGAAGCCAGGCTCTATGTCCCGTACACCTGGGACAACTCGAACCAGGCCCCGGGTAAAGTCCACATCGATTTCAACGGCAACCGTATCCCGTACGAGAACTGGTATTCCGACAAGAGCAACTTCGGGTACTACAGCAATTACGCGTACGGGCTGCTCACGTACGATGTGACGGACGGTTTCTCGGCGAACGCCCCGAACACCGCGGCCTTCACCCGGGATACCCCGAACTCCAAGATATCCATGAACGGGTTCCTGCTGGCAGTCGTGTACGAAAACCCGGCATCGGCCCGGAAGCAGATCTTCCTGAACGAGGAGTATGATCTCCTGAGTGCATATGAATCCGGGTATGGGACCAGCCCGGAGGAAGCGACCGCGTATGTTCTCTTCACCGGCCGGACCATCGATACCACCGATGTTGCAGCGGCAAACCTCACCACCTTCGTTCCCTTCGGGGACAGCGGGGAAGGCAACCTCCTCTTCAACGGGAACACGGTAGGTACCTATGTCTGGAACTACGGTCCCCGGGCGGTCGGGGCATCGGACTCCCCGCAGGTCGGGGTAAATATCTCGGATGTGAAAACCGTCCTCCTGGCGACCGGGAACCGTGCGGGCATCCAGTCCACGCCGGGCACCCAGGGGGCGCCGACCATGGCCGCAGCCCAGCAGTTCCTGGTGGTCGAGTACGCCACCTCATCGGCCCCGACGACTCCCGATGCAGCGTTCACGGCGAACGTTACTTCCGGGGTAGCGCCGTTCACGGTGAAATTCAAGGATGTCTCGGACGGCCCGGACCTCACCCGCACCTGGGACTTCAACGGAGACACCGTGACGGACAGCACGGACCGGGCACCGGTGTACACCTACACCACCCCCGGTACCTACACCGTGAACCTGACGGTCACGAACGGGTATGGCACAAGCACCGCGACCAAAACCGTGACGGCTGTACTCGGACCGCCGGTCGTTGCGTTCACCGCGAACGCGACCGCCGGGACCACGCCCCTGACGGTCCAGTTCAACGACACGTCGACCCGGACCCCGACTGGCTGGTCCTGGGACTTCGGCGACAATTCCACCGCGTCAACCGTGCAGAACCCGGTCCATACCTACGCGTATGCTGGGCGCTATACCGTGCAACTCACGGCAACCAACGCTGCCGGGTCCGGTACGGCCACTCAGGCAGGATACATCAACGTCACCGCCTATAAAAAACAGGAGAGCACGTTCGCGCTCACCGGCGTCCAGGCGAACGGCACCGGAACGTCCCAGACCATCACCATCAACACGACCCAGGCGAACGCCACCACCAACGGGTCGGTGGTCAACGTGACCTGCTGCGGCAGTAACTGGTCCTATCTCCAGATCCGGATGAACGGTACCCCGACGAACTCTACGACGGAAATCTCCGGGACGGTCGATACCGTGACCGCGGCAACGGAACCGGTCACGGTCCCGATCGAGTCCGTGGGAACGCCGACCGTCCAGATATCGCTTGTCCTGGACGAGATGCCCAACGCCACCGCGTCAATCTCCGAGACCATCACCCAGGATCCGGATTCGCTCAGTTCATTCAGCGCGGTCGCGTCGGGTAACGGCAAAAAGATCGATGCCGTCGCCTATACCCTGACCGTCGCGAAGACCGATCTCGCCAATGCCGACGATGGCGGGATCATCCTGAACGCCACCATCACGATGGCCGTTAACATCTCCTGGGTGAACGCCCACGGCGGGACCGGGAGTATCGCGATCATGCGCAGGACCGATACCGGTGCTACCCAGTTCCTGGCCACTACCCTGACCGGTACCGATTCTTCCGGTAACTACGTGTTCACGGCCATCTCCCCGGGCCTCTCGACGTTCATCCTCTCGTCGGTCTCGGCAGTCTCGTCCGGCGGGGACAGCGGGGGGAGTTCTTCCGGTGGCGGAGGCGGCGGCGGCAGCGGTACTACCGCCAAGTCGTTCGTCGGCGCAGTCTACGATTTCCTGGCAAGCCCGCTCGCTGCCATCGCCTCCGATTCCACTACCACCTATGTCTCCGAACAGGGACCGGCCGAGAGCGGATGGATCCTTGCCCCAAGCCTCACCGCAATGCCGGACGCGAAAGCCTCCTGGTCCGCCGAGGTCACCTCTGCCCCGGATGGCGGCGGCAAAATCTCAACTGCCATCATCCCCTCTCTCCCGGACGATACCCTCGCGAAGTTCCAACTGGTCCTCGCGAACCAGAACCTGGCCCTTGACTCGGTCGCCTACGCCATGGAGATCGTGAAGACTAATATCCCCGGTACATCCAACGCCGTCATCACGATGACCGCAACCCCGGACTGGATCGCCAACACGTCCGGCGTGGAATACGTCCGGATCCTCCGGCTCTCGGACGATGATGCCGCCCAGGTCCTCGCAACCTCGTTCACGGAATACGATATGGATACCGGCTATCTCACGTTCCAGGCACAATCGCCCGATGGCCTCTGCACGTTCGCCCTCGTCTCCGTGAAACCGGGTTCGGGACTCGCTGCTGAAATCTCCCAGCCGAACGCTATCCCCACGAAAGACGTCAGGAACTCCTCTGCGTCCCGGCAGTCGCAGGAGTTCCCCGTCCTCTTCGCCATCATCGCCGTCCTTATCCTGGCCATCGCCGCCGAAGCCGTCGCCATCCTCTACACCCGCAGGAAGAATGCAGAACGGAAAGATGAGTCGGAGGACGAGGAGGTGGATTATGATGAGGATGACTACTGAGAACCGGATCCATCGGGCTCCTTCCTGAAGCCCGGGGTCGGAGGAGATCCGATGCCTGCCTGCAGGTTCACCCTTATTTTTCCGGCGGCATTCCGGTTATCCGTGACTCCGGTATCTCCTGCTTCCCTCCCGGACCTTTCCCGGTCGCTCAGTGACCTTGCACTCCCGATCCTCATCGTGATCGAAGGGATCATCGTGCTTGCCATGGCGCTCCTGGTCATCAGGAGCTGGTGGCTCCGGAGGCAGGAACCGGACCAGCCCGGAAAATAGCGGTACCCCCCTTCTGCTTCCGGGCCGACCTGACCCGCGAAAACCGGAAAAAACTGTCTGATATTTTCCTTTTTTCATGGGTTTTTCTTCCTACCTGGACGTATTTGGTTTGAAATAAATGCCAAAATTTTTTAGTAACGTATTAATCCTTCGGCCCAGATACCGGGTTCTTATCGCGTGCTTGATATGATTACCTGTGGTTTTCACAAAATTCTAAGGATCTGTACCAGGGGATCGGGTTCCCGGAAGGGAATGGTTCCGTGCTGTGTAATGCTGGCCCTGGCCGTTCTCGCGCTTCTGTTCCTCATCTCCGCAGTATCCGCAGAAGAACTTACCGAAGGACTCCCGCTCACGACCGTCCAGTCCGGAACCGTTTCCGGCGGGGTGTATGTCGGTGCATACCAGCCGGTTCCCTGGACCGAACAGGACTCGGCAACATCTGTGAAAGTCTTCAACCAGAGCTTCACGCTTCCGGATTTCACAGAGATCCAGTGGGCCCGGCTCTATGCTGTGGTCTATGGAACGAGTACTTCAGCTTTAGCCGGCTGTGCAACGACAAGTTTTGATGGGAATGGCGACGGCATTTACGATATCCTGCTTGGGTCGGAAGACCTCAACATGCAATCCAGCACCGCAATCTCGGTATTTGTTGTAAACGATCATGTGAACAAGCAGTATTCGGATTATCTCATCTGGTACAATGTCACGGACCAGATCCAAAGCAGAACCGTGAATGCACGGATACAGACTGAAAACATCTCAGGATTGGATGGCAGGTTCAAGGCATTCGCCCTTGTTGCCGCTTACAACAGCAGTTCCGGAAACCAGGTGACCTATTTCGTAAACGACGGCCATGTATACCAGAAAAGTCCGAATCCCGGACAGACAACGTTCGGGACCGGGGGTCTTCCGGCCGGGTGGTACGATGCGACCCTCTCCAATGTCATGCTTTCCAGCAAGGATGCTTCCTACACCTTCAGTGGAACGTCCCTGACCGGGGCAAACCCGGTATCCCCATACAATTACTTTGGAAATAACATCTGGAATGTCACCGGCACCCTCCCCGCAGGAAACGACACTATCTTTACCTATACAAATGCATCCGGGTCGTCTTTCAAGACCGTCCTTGCAGTCCTCGCAGTCACCTATCCTGCCACCTCTACCCCGGTTGCGGGTTTCAGTGCGGATGTCACCGCTGGAACCGTCCCGCTTGCCGTCGCATTCACCGATGTATCCACCGGATCCCCGACCAGCTGGAACTGGAACTTTGGTGACGGCAACACCTCCACGCTCCAGAATCCGTCCCACACCTATGCGATACCCGGTAACTACACCGTGAATCTCACCGTCGCAAATGCCGCAGGAAACAACACCCTGGCAAAAACCGGGTTCATCAGGGCCACCATCAGCGGCGACTACGATCTCTCGATCCCGGGCACGGTCGCTCCCCGGGGCTCGGCGGTCTTTGCGCGCGAGAACAACACCGTCCGGGTCATCGTGAAGAACACCGGTAACCTGGCAACCCCTGAATCGCAGCTTGAACTCACATCCAGCGACGGGTTCACCGGCCGGGCGACCGTCCCGTCCCTGAACTCCGGCAGCACCGCCGATATAGCCATCACGGACACTACCGTCCGCCAGACGGCCGGAAGCACGGTATCCTATACGGCAACCGTCGATCCCGACAACACCATTGACGAGACCAGCGAATCCAACAACGCGGTCTCATCCTCGGCCTACACGGTCGTGTACAACGGGTACAAGGGCAAGACCTACTGGGCAGGCAAGAGCAATGTCACCACGTACCGGGCCCTGGACATCCGGGGCGGGCTCGTGTATTCATCAGGAGACAGCGTGTACAAATCGGGAAGCAGTTCCTGGTCCGGGTACACGGTAACCTGGTCGGCCGGCGACCTGGCGATCCCGGACGGTTCGAGCGTCAGGGACGCGAGACTCTACGTCCCGTACACCTGGGACAACTCAAATGAAGCCCCGGATAAAATCCACCTCTCGTTCAACGGGAACGCTACCCCCTACGAGAACTGGTATTCCGATAAGAGCAACTTCGGGAGCTATGCTGCAACCACCTATGGGCTGCTCACCTATGACGTGACGGATTCCTTCCGGGCGAACTCCGCCAATTCGGCAGCATTTTCCCGGGACGATTCCGGCAGCGCCATCTCTCCCGACGGGTTCACCCTTGCGGTCGTGTACGAGAATGCAAATGCCACCCGGAAACAGATCTTCCTGAACGAGGAGTTCGATCTCCTGGGGGCAGATGAGACCAATTACGGAACGACCCCCGAAGAGGCGACCGCCTACGTTCCCTTCAACGGCCAGACGGTCGATACCTCGCATGTATCCAAGGCAGACCTCATCACGTTCGTCCCGTCCGGGAACGGGCCGGAGGGGAACCTCCTCTTCAACGGGAACGTCCTCGGCACCGGGGTCTGGAACTACGGGGACAGCCAGGTTGCCGTCAATGTCACGGACGTCACAGCACACCTCGCTGCAACCGGCAACAGTGCAGGGATACAGTCATCGGCAGGTTCGACTCCCCTGATGGCCGCAGCCCACGAGTTCCTGGTGATCGAGTACGATAACACGGTAACGGCAGCCCCGGAAGCCGCATTCACCGCAAACGTAACGAACGGGACCGCCCCGCTCGCGGTGAAGTTCAAGGACCTCTCGAACGGTGCCGGGATAACCGGCTGGGCCTGGGACTTCGGCGACGGATCGACCGGCACCGGTCCCCGGCCGGTCCATACATTCGCGAGCCCCGGTACCTACACCGTGAACCTGACGGTCACGAACGGGTACGGCTCGGGCACCGCGACCAAGACCGTGACAGCCGTGCTCGGACCGCCGGTCGTTGCGTTCACCGCGAACGCGACCTCCGGGACCACGCCCCTGACGGTCCAGTTCAACGACACGTCGACCCGGACCCCGACCGGCTGGATCTGGGATTTCGGCGACAATTCCACCGCATCAACCGTGCAGAACCCGGTCCACACCTACGCGTATGCCGGGCTCTATACCGTGAAACTCACGGCAGCCAACGCCGCCGGGTCCACCACGGCAACAAAGTCGGGATACATCAACGTCACCGCGTACAAGAAACAGGAAAGCACGTTTGCGCTCACCGGCGTCCAGGCAAACGGGACCGGGTCGTCCCAGACCGTCACCATCAATACGACCCTGGCAAACACCACTACCAACGGGTCGGTGGTCAACGTGACCTGCTGCGGCAGTAACTGGTCCTATCTCCAGATCCGAATGAACGGGACGCCCACCAACACCACCTCCGAGATCACCGGGACGGTCGATACTGTGACCGCAGTCACGGAGCCGGTCACGGTCCCGATCGAGTCCGTGGGGACACCGATGGTCCGGATCGAACTTGCCCTGGACGAGATGCCGAACGCTACCGCTTCAATCTCCGAGACCATCACCCAGGACCCGGATTCCCTGAGTTCGTTCAGCGCGGTCGCGTCGGGTAACGGGAAACAGATCGATGCCGTCGCCTATACCCTGACCGTCGCGAAGACCGATCTCGCCAATGCCGATGAGGGCGGGATCATCCTGAACGCTACCATCACAATGGCCGTTAACATCTCCTGGGTGAACGCCCACGGCGGGACCGGGAGTATCGTGATCATGCGCAGGACCGATACCGGAACGACCCAGTTCCTGACCACTACCTTGACCGGTACCGATTCTTCCGGTAACTACGTGTTCACCGCCGTATCCCCGGGCCTCTCGACGTTTATCCTCTCGTCGGTTTCGGCGGTTTCCTCTTCCTCGGACAGCAGCTCCGGCAGCAGTTCCGGATCTTCCGGCGGCGGGGGCGGCAGCGGTACCACCGCCAAGTCGTTCGTCGGCGCAGTCTACGATTTCCTGGCAAGTCCCCTCGCCGCCGTCGCTTCCGATTCAACCGTAACCTATGTCTCTGATAAAGGCACGGTTGACAGCGGATGGATCCTTGCCCCGGGTCTCGCTGCCATGCCGGACGCAAAAGCCTCCTGGACCGCCGAGGTCACCGATACCCCGGACGGCGGCGGGAAGATCGCAACTGCCATCATTCCCTCACTCCCGGACGATACCCTCGCGAAATTCCGGTCCGCTCTGGCCGCAAAAAAACTCGATGTCGAGTCAGTTGCCTACGGCATGGAGATCGTGAAGACTAACATCCCGGGTACATCGGACGCCGTCATCACCATGACCGCCTCCCCGGACTGGGTTATCAATACGACCGGGGTCGGCATGATCCGGATTCTCAGGCTGGGCGATGACGGGACATCCCAGGTCCTCACTGCCGGTTTTACCGGGTACGACATGGATACCGGCTACCTCACCTTCCAGGCACGGTCCCCGGACGGGCTCTGCACCTTCGCGCTCGTTTCTGTGAAACCGGGTTCGGGAATTTCTGCAGGTATACCTGGACCCGGTGCAACTGCGGCCGGGAACGGGCAGAATACCACCGCTCCGCAATTCCTGGGATCTCCCGTCCCGGCAATCGTCTTCGTTGCTCTCGCCATGGCGATCTGCGGAGGAGCCGCGCTTTTCGCCATCCGCAGGAAAGCCGGATGTTCGCAGGATGATGCTGAAGAAACATATGACGATGGATGGGAGCCGGATGAGGATTCCTGAAACAGGGCAGGTATCCCGGGTGTGGGATACGGAAAAACGGTGAAAAAAGGAGAAGCAGGCAGGAAACCGGACCGGGTTTTCCTACCCTGACGACTTGTTCACGGAGAGATCAAAATCAACATGGGTCGTCCGGAACGGCTCGACCATCTGTTCAATGACATCATCCCGGGTCTTATTCAGGACCACCTTGACATTGTATTCCCCTGCCTTGAGATACTGGAAGGTAAAGGGAGTTTTCTGGCTGGTATCCTTGTTGTTGATGTAGATCTTTGCGCCTGCGGGGGTACTTGTCACTTCCATGGACCCGTAGAGATATTCTGCGAGGACAAACCTCCGCACCAGGTTCCGGTCACTCACGTACACGAGTGACTCCATCGGGACATACCCGGGTTTTGAGACAGATATGAGATGTTTCTGGTCTGACAGGTTCCGGATGAGGTACGGTGTGGTGTACCCGGTCGCATACCCGTCGACATAGATATCCCCGCCGGTGGGTTCCGAGGTAACGTATACGTTATGGTACGTCACAGGATTCCTCGGTTCGACATCGATGGAACTTAAATTGAGGGACGGGAACGCAGTGAGCGAAAGGTACGAATCGTTTGTCTTAATCGTCAGGTAATTGTCGGCGACCTGGAGATCCACCTGGGCAGGGAACGTATATTTCAGGGACTGGCCGTTGAGCGTGAAGGTCTGGCCCTGGTATACGGTGGACGTAATGGTCGGGCTGGCAAAATACGGCATCTCCACTTCCATGAAGGATACCCGGGTTATGACGCCCGGATCCACCATAACGTTCTTCGTATCGACCGGAAAGTCCGTGTCCGAGATATTCGTCTTGACCCGGACCGCATGTTTCCCGGGTTTGAGGCCGTACACGACATTCGGGGTAACGAGCGTGGTCTTTTTCCCGTCGATATAGATCATCGCACCATCGGGCGTCGATGACACATACACCCCGCCATACAGCTCCTCGTCCACCAGATCCTCATCCGTCTTCTCTTTGAGGTATGCGGTTGTTCCATGGGTCGAGAGATCGTAGGTCAGGGTCTGGTTGTCCGAGATGAAGACCTTGTCTTCGACCGCATTGAACCCGGTCAGCGCAAGGGAGATCGTATGGTTCCCGCCCCTTAGCGTCTCCACCGTGTCCGGCGTGGTCTTTCCGGTATACTTGTAGTCCACCGATATCAGGGCACCCGTCGGATTGGACCGGATCCTGACATTGTAAAACCGGTTTGCCTGGTCAACAGTCTCCTCGAAAGGGGATTCGGGAATGGATGCCTCATCGACAGCTGCAACCGCTGACGACGGGGTGGAAGTCGCATTCGTACCGGCTTCACCGGTTCCAGAGAGGGAGATGTTCTGGACACCGGTTGATGGTTGCGTAAGGTTGGATTCTTCAGCGTACGAGAGGTTTGCCTGGCCTGACGTGACATTTCCCGAATTCCCGATCCCCAAATTCCCGTTGAGAACCAGGATCATGTTCCGGTTCTCCATGTAGTCGCCCTTGGTCTTCTCGATATAACTGACGATGGATGCGGTATTGTCCGAAGGGAGAAGCAGGTTTTTCACATCCATCTGTTCAAGGGAGATCCCGGATGAACCGCCCCGGAGCGCGTTCTGCCATTTCCGGCCATTGAACACGACCAGGTTGTCATCGTCGCTCCCTCCCGATGCCGCAGTACTCACGACATCCAGCGTGGCTTTCGTAACACCGGTCGGGTTTACGCTGCCGGGAAAGAGCGATTGCGTGGTCGCATTTTCAGATACCACCGCGAAATCCGGATGGGCGTACACAAGATCCGAACCTTCGGTTATCCAGTATTCGGTCGGTGAGCCTCCTGGCAGCTCATAGACTGCAACCAGGAGGACACCGTACGCAGCAAACTCATCGCTGTCTCCCCCGGCATTCGTTACCGTGACGCTCATCGTCCCGTTCCGGACGGTCTCGGGGTCCGGGGAATAACAGTGCGTCTCGGCGGGGTAATCGTAGGTCTGGTTCCCGCCTTTCCGATCGGAATACACCCGTACGCGATCCAGGACGTTGTCATCCTGGGCCAGCTGGAGGGACGCGGGAACACCCTGTTTGTTCGAGGTGTTGTAACTCCAGGTGGTATAGAGATAGATCCGCGCGTCCGTCACCGTTGCATTTTCAGGAAGGTTCACCGTGAGGGGATACGTCTGGCCGGCGCCTTTCTTCAGGAGCCCGGTATAGTCCCCGGCATCCGCAAGGAGGACGCCTCCCGAGACAAATCCATGCTTGTACAGGGTCAGGTTCTTCCCGGTATATCCCTGCGGTTCAAAGATACCGGCCGAATCTCCGTCACCGGTATCGGTTCCCTTCGTTTCATTGAGCGCGAGGGATACGGTTGCCGTGCCCCCCTCCGTAACGGTTACCGGGGTACTGGCGCTCCGGTATCCTGTCCTTTTCACCGCAATGGTATGCTCCCCGATGAGAACATCCGGAAGTGTCGCCCCTGACTGGACCGACTGGTTCTTCCCGTCCAGGAACACCCAGGCATCGGCAGGCGTCGTCTCTACCAGGATCGATCCCGTTATCGGCTTGAAATCAAAGTGGACGCGGGATTCCGCGTTCTTTTTGATCGTAATGCCTTCTTCATCCGGTGCGCGGTAGGGGCTCGTATCCGTGAAGGCGAGCCGGACCGTGTGATCCCCTTCAACGACCCGTTCCAGGGTGGTATTTGTCTTATAACCGGTCGGTTCATCGTCAAGGATAATCTCCGCACCGGGCGGGTTTGAGGTAACGTTCAGGGAACCTGCCGGCTGTTCGGGAATCGTCACCGTGAGCATGGCAAGCGGGATCTTGTAGTAGGCGCCGCCGGTGCTTATGTCGGATGCCGCCCCTTCCCCTTCGGTATAGGAGAGCGTGCTGCTTTCATCGTATTTGACATAGTCCGTGACCGTCCAGACATCTTCCCCGAAATAGGAGCCTCTCTGGAGGACCGTCGGGCTGTCGAGCTCGTCCGAATTGAAGGTATATGCGCCGTCCTCGCTTGCCAGGTGCAGCACATACAGTTTCGCCTCGATGTCCTCCTCGCGGTCCTCGGTCCCGGTCACCTCCGATGTGCTGAAGGTCGTCTCTCCCTTGTACCCGTTGTCCCTGCTGGTCTGCATGGCATCGTGGCCCTGGTTCACCCAGTAGTATACCTGGTCGGTATCCGTATCGTTGTACGCGACAACGAGCGCAATGAATTTCACCCGCCCGTCAAAAAGAGACGCACTGGAGTTGATGGGATCCGATTTCACCCGGGCGCCGAAGTATCTCCCTGCTATCTGGTTCTTGACATCGTACCACATGATGTAGTCGCTTGTCACCCGGTTGGTGTGATCGTTCACGTAGACAGGGCCTGTACCCCCTTCGCCGGGAAACGTGTAGGCAACGTCCAGCTTTTCGTCTGCCAGGGAGGTTTCGTAATCCCCGTCGCCGTTCCGGTCGAGCGAGACATGGGCGAGGACCGGGTAGTTGGTCCGCATGTTCCCGCAGTACACCCCGACGTACAGCCGCGCCCATTCAATGGAGGAATAATTGGGAAGATAGAACGATTTCTCGCCGGTCTTTGCAAACCCGGGATACGCGTCTATGAAGAGACCGCCCGATACCACACCCTGTTTCTCGGTCGTAAGGGATATGGACCCGAAATAATCGTTCGCCCCCGCAGATGAGACGAGCAGGAAAATCCCGAACAGGACAGCGGCCGCAACAAGCGCCGGACGGATCTGCCTTTGCGGAGATCCGGTATTTTCCGGTGAATGGAACGCGGATTGTTTCAGGGTATCACGCAGGGGCCTTCCGTGATCCTGATCTGTACGTTGTAGGGTTGTCTGGGGATACTTGCCTGGCATTCTTCACTCCGGGAAATTTTAACATTGTTAATAATAATTTAACTATATGTAGCAAACTTACTGATTATTTTTTCTTTTTATAACCGGTAATTCACCCGTGGGGTGTTGCGGTTTCTCCCGGATTTTGGAGGGCATCCGTTTTCTTCCGGCCGACGCTGACGGAGTATAGCGAAAATGAACTATTTTCAGATAAGATGATACAAAAATAGAAAATATTATTACTGTATCGATGATACTCATGTATGGGGGGCGTGATGCGGCATCCTTACCCTCAAACTGTCTCATCGCCAGGCGGGGATGTCCGCATCGCTACTACCCATACAAGCAAATGCACAATCCCTCATTCACAAGGAGTAGATACATGACACCTGCCACAAAAAAAGAGGTCAAGAAGAGTACGGAGGCAAAGAAGCCAGTGCCGGCAAAGAAGGCAGTGGCAGCGAAGAAACCCGCACCGGCAAAGGCTCCGGCAGCACCATCCAAACCCGTCAAACCAGCCTCAAAGAAGTAACGGAACCCACATCCCATCATCCCATCTTTTTGCATCAGAGAAACCCGGTCAGCCGGCCGAGGGGGAAAGATCTGCCGGCTGCCCTCGGGATTTCACAGTATTCCGGTATCAGATACCACCCGGCCCCACCTGAGTTCCTTTGTTTTTCATCCGGATCCGATGCCCGTCAGCAGCGAACCGGTATGACCGGTATTCCGGAATTCTGAAATAGTATCTTAAAATCAGAATACCGTGAAATTTCGCCGGAGAAATCAGAAAACTTTATCGGAATTAATATTATCAATCCATCAAAAGGTAATACAGGTAGCGTTCATGATATCCTGCAGATCGTTTTTTTTTCTTCTGGCACTTTTTGTTTCGATGTTCCTGATCATCCCGGCACCTGCCGTATACGATTTTGAAGGAATTCCCCTGGCGACCGTCGCACAGGGAGAAGTCGCCGGCGACATCCAGACATTCGGTACGTACGGTCTCGACGCGCCGCCGTACCAGCTCACGTTTGACCTGCCGGCAGCACCGCAGTACGGGAGGGTCTATGCCGGGATCTGGGGAGGCACCGAGAAATATTCCGGCTGGGCGGAACTGAACGTCAACAACCTGAAGAAAATCACCTATTCGCTCTATGGCGAACGCGACCGGAACCGGGACGTGTACACCTCGGGCCACGGTATTTACTGGATAGCGTACGATGCAACGGATCTTCTCAGGAAAGGCAGTAATACGATTACCGTCAACACGAGCAAGGATGAGGCAGGGAACAAGCTGGACGGCAGGGTATACTGCGTCTTTGTCGTAACGGCTACGGAAAAAACCGGAAGCACGGTAACCAGGTACTGGCTGGCGGAAGGGAACGAGGACCTGCACGGCGAAGGCTGGGCAGGAACGAATCCCACCCGGCATGACGAGACGAATGTGACATTCGAGGGGGCGGACCTCTCGGGAGCTACGCAGGCCAACCTCTCCGTCATTCTCCTTGCCGGGGGAAAAGGCCAGCCGGATTACGTGGAATTCAACGGGAATATCCTTGGCGTGCCCACCCGGGTCGCAGGAGGAGTGAATGTGACCGACATAGGGGACGAAACGTCCTTTGATGCAACCGGGGGAACCGGGATACCCTCCCGGTACGTGGATGCCGAGACATTTCCGGTCACCGGTCTTCTGAAAGAGACCAATACCGTCCGGTTCCTGCGCGGAATCGACCTGAACGGCGACGGTACTATCGCGACAACCGGGGATGCACCGGAAGGGGAGGACTACATCCACCCGGTACTCACCCTCCTTACGGTCACAACGTCTGCAACATCCCCGACAACCGATGTCGCTCTCGAAAACCTCGCGGTCCGGAATGCCTTCGTGGGGGAGACGGGAACGATAACCGCCGAGGTGCGGAACTACGGCTCTCTCCTGAAACAACCGGTGGCAGTCACGTTCTCGGTCGATGGGAAAACGCTCAACGCAACCCGGGTCACCGTGCCCGCGAGCGGCATCGCAGAGGTCAGCATTCCCTGGCAGGCAGCCGAAGGCACGTTCACGGTATCGGGGGAAGTTTCTGCTGATGGCGACGCAAACCCCGGAAACAACGCGGTCTCCCGTAAGGTGACGGTCGGTACCACCCCGGACCTCTCCCTCTCGGTGGGAAACCCGGTCCATGCAGGTTCCGGAACGGGTGCGGTCCAGACCGCGAAATCGCCGCTCTTCCCGCTCGCGGCGCTCGGGGGAATCGCCCTTGCAGGCCTTGCCTTCGCAACGCGGAGGAACTCCGCCCGGCTCATTTCCGGCGTCCTTATCTGCCTGGTCATGACTTCCGGTTGCGCGGTTCTTGCGGTTCCGGCCTGCGCAGCATCCGGAGTATCGGAATATACCCTGCCGGTCACGATAACGAACAGCGGCGGAAGCGATGCCGGGTCGTTTGCGGTGACCGTGTATCTTGACGGGGAGAAGGTAGCGGAAAAAACGGTGGACGGCGTTCAGGCCGGAGGCACGGTGAACGCAGGCATCCCGGTCTTTACGACTCCCGGTACGCATACCCTGAAAGTCGTTATCGATGAGGCATGTGCCGTACAGGACCAAAACCGGCAGAACAATATCGTCCAGGGCAGTTATGCATTCCCCTCGTAGGAACCGGGGCGTGTACGGGGCGGTCTTGTGCGCCCTTCTCCTCGTTCTTCCGGTCACCGCAACCTATGCAGGGGATAAACCGCTCATTACGGCATACGAGGGATCGATGAACGGCAGTTACCTTTTCTCGACCGGGAACAGCACGTACAGCGGGACCCTGTACGCCGGGGACCGGTACCCGGTCGCGTTTACCCTGGACCTGCCCGAAGACGCGGTGATCCGGTACCAGCGGTATTACGTGTACTGGGCCTGGAGCAGGAACGACCAGCAGGCCGTGTACCCTTCCATCACGGTAACCTGTTGCACGGCCACGGACGCTCAGGTCCAGCAGGCCGCACGGTACATGGACAACAAGGGGTTTGCGAGTTCCAGCGATTTCTATTCAGGGATGGACACGTTTTCCGGGGGGAATCTCTCCCCGGGTAAGAACACGGTAACCTTCGAAGTCGCAAACACCGGGGAAGGGAACAGCACGTTTGTCCTCCAGGGTGCCGGGATCCTCGCGGTCTACGAGAGCCCGTCGGATCCTTATGGCATCACCGTTGTCAAGGAAGGATGCGACATGCAGTACAACAGTTTCGGGATCACGTCCGCCATGGCGACCAGCACGGCGACATTCGATACCGGAATCTCCCTGAACCGGGTGAGTTCTGCGACGCTCGAACTCATCGCTCCTTCGGCGGGGTACACCCGGTCGGATATCGTCCAGAAAAATGCCGTGTATTTCAACAGTGCCGATAAAGAGGAACTCCCGGGGTTCTTTACGGTGGTCCTCGACCTGATCTTCCCGCAGGTCAAGGGAAAAGAGTGGGACGACGTCTTTTACTCGGACCAGCAGGTGCAGATCGGGAGGGAGACCCTGGATGTCACCCCCTATCTCGTGGCAAAGAACAACTATGTCGCAGTCCAGGACCGGGGCGATTACCTCCTCTTCACGAATGCGATATTCCGGGTAAATTACTGAGGTGAACAGGTGCAGGCCATGCCAGGAATCATAGAAGCAGAAAATCTCTCGAGAACATACCAGGGGCGCGTCCCTGCGCTGACCGGTGCCAGCTTCCAGGTCGGGAAAGGCGAGTTTGTGACCCTGATAGGGAGGAGCGGCTCGGGAAAGAGCACGCTGCTCAATATCCTCGGCTGCCTCGATCATCCGACATCGGGAACCCTCACCCTTGACGGGACCCGGGTGGATTTCCAGGCAGATTCCCAGCTTATCGGGATCCGGAGGAACGTGATCGGCTTTGTGTTCCAGCAGTTCAATCTCCTTCCCCACCTCACCGCCCAGGAGAACGTGGAGTACCCGATGCTCTTCAATTACCAGCCCCCGGAAGTCCGGGCGGAAAAAGCCCGCGACATCCTGGAACGCGTGGGGCTCTCGGGCAGGCGGGACCATCACCCGGCCGAACTGAGCGGCGGCGAGCAGCAGCGGGTCTCGATAGCCCGGGCCCTCGTCAACAACCCACCCATCATCCTGGCAGACGAACCGACCGGGAACCTCGACCAGAAGACCAGCGAGGAGATCTTCCGGCTGATGCGGTCCCTCTGCGAGGAGCGGAAAACGACGTTCTTCATCGTCACCCATGAACGGGACTTTGGCGCATATGCGGACCGGACATTCCGGCTTCAGGACGGGAAGGTGATCACCCAATGGTGAAACTGGTCGATTACGCGAAACTCTCGGCACGGCAGGTGCGCAAGAAACGGATGCGGGTCTTTCTCACGGCGTTCGGGATAGCAATCGGGATTGCGGCGGTGGTCGGGATCATCTCGCTCGGGGAAGGGATCCGGTACCAGGCCATCGAGACCATCAAGCAGCAGTCGGACCTGACCCTCATCGAAGTGACCGGCTCGGTCCGGGACGGGACCGTCATCCCCATCACCGAATCGAAAGCCGCGCAGATAGCCTCGCTCCCCCATGTCGAGTCCGCAGGGCCGGTGTACCGGATATCGCTCGCCACGATGCGGCAGACCTATCTCGACGTAATAGGTATCCGGGGAGAGGATTTCCAGGCAGTATTCTCACCGAAATACACGATCGGGACCCTGTATACGGCGTCGTCAAACGATGTGGTTCTCGGCCACGATATCTCAGCTAAACTCCAGAAGTACGAAGGGATCCGGCCCGGGGATCTCTTCACGGTAATGATCCGGGATTACGATGAAAAAGGGGTGCCGAGGGACCGGAAGCTTGCCATCACCTCGGTTGGAGTGCTCCAGGAGCGCGGGGACCAGCTGGACAACGTCCTTCTCATGGATACCGCGTCCGCCCTGAGGATGGTAAACGAATCGATGCCTTATTCGGCGGTATACGTGCGGGTCGACAGTCCTGAGAACGTCTTTACCGTTGTCGACGAGATCAACGCGATGGGCCTCTCGGCGAACGGGGCGTTCAAGCAGATCGAGTCCGTGAACCGGCTCATGGATATCGTCATCCTCTTCCTCTCGATATTTGCCGCGATCTCGCTCATCATCGGGGCGCTCATGATCGTGAACACCATGGTGATGTCGGTGTACGAGCGGACGCGGGAGATCGGGGTGAGCATGGCGGTCGGGGCGTCCCAGGGGGATGTCGTGACCCTCATTCTCATCGAGTGCCTCTATATCGGTGCAATCGGCGGGATCCTTGGGGATCTCCTCGGGATAGCGTTCTCCTTTGCGATCAACACGCTCGGGAAGGCGTACCTGCTCTCCCAGCTCGGCGACTTGCTCTCAGGGTTTGCCCGGTACGACCTGGCAATCGTGACCCCCCAGATCCTTGTCCTCGGGTTTCTGGTTGCCGTCTTCCTCTCGTTTATCTCGGGAATTTACCCGGCCATAAAGGCGGCCCGGCTCAACCCGGTCGAAGCGATACGGCAGGCATAAGATCCTGCTGCCCTTTTTTCCCTAAGCCCCCTGTACTGCAGCTCCGGGCCCCTCCCCCGGACTGGTATCCAGAGCCGGTTTTCCGGATACCGTAGGCCAAGAGGGTTCCGGTTGCCCGGAAAATAAAAGGGATATCTTATAAACTGTTAACGATTACAGTAATTATCTTATTCAGTGTTACTATGATACAAAAAATTATGAAAGAGGCCCGGGGCGGGAGGCGGCCGGACAACCGGGAAACCCTGGAACTCTTCCGGGTGCAGCATGATGACGACCTCATGATGCTGATGGAGACCGCATGCGAGATCCGTGAAGAACAGGGAAGGACGATAAAACTCACCTCCACGGTCCATATCACGAACCGCTGCCAGGTCACGCCGAAATGCGGGTACTGCGGTTTTGCGGCGGGAACCTCCCCTGTAGGGTATTATCACCCGTTTTTCAAAAGCGATGACGAGATACGGACAGCTGCCGTCGCAATCGAACAATCGGGAATCCCACGGGTAAGCTGTTCCGGGGCGCACGGCTACCGGGGACAGCATGCGGTGAAAGCAGCAAAAATCGTGAAAGAGAACACATCCCTCGAACTCCTGGTGAACGTGGGATCGGACCTGACCCGGGAATCCCTGGAGGAAATAGCCGCATGCAGGACAGAAACCGTCTGCTGCAACCTGGAGACCACAAACGAGACCCTCTTTAAGACCGTAAAGCCAGGGGAAACCCTGGACCAGCGGGTCCGGGTGTGCAGGATGGTATCCGAGTGCGGGCTCGAACTCTCCTCCGGCCTTCTCCTCGGCATAGGAGAATCATACGAGGACCGGATTCGCCACCTCGAATTCCTCCGCACCTTCCCGGCGCTCGGGGAGATCCCTTTGATGGGATTCAATCCTTATCCGGAAACCCCGATGGAGCACCATCCCCCCTGTCCGCTCAAAGAACAGCTGAAGACCATCGCGATCACCCGGATCCTCTTCCCCACCATACGGATAACCGTGCCTACCCCGACAATCGGCCCGGAGAACGTGAAGTACCCGCTCCTCGCAGGCGCCGACAACCTTGCGACCGTCATTCCGGATAATTATCCCCACGATGTCAAAGGCGTCGGGTCTCCTGCGTGCGGGACACTCGGCAACGTGGTAAAAGTCATCCGGGATCTGGGCCTCGAACCGCAGATAAAAACCCCGCCGTCGCCGCACCATGCCGGAGTGTCGGAGGCCCACTGAACCGTGATCCGGATGACCCTTGAGACAACCATCGGAAACGCATTCGAAGAGTCGGCAGCCGGGATACGGAAAGGGGACAATCCGGCCGAGCTTGCGGAGATCCGGAAGTACCTCCTTGCATCCCGGGTCATCGTCGTCCCCAACCACAACGGCGTGAAGATCGGCGTCATCAACGAGGTCCTGGGGGAAGCCGGTCTTCCGCTGGCAAAACATCTCGCGGTTCCGACCGGCAGCTGCGATGTGAGCCGTATGCCGGCGCTCACGAAAGCCCTGATGGCGCTCGATATTTCGGATGCGGATCTCGTGATTGCCCGGGGGCGCCTCGGAGTGCCGGGTTCCGGCTCCATGCTCGTTATCCTTGACAGGAAAGGGAGGATCCTCTCTGCCGCGCTCTCCCCTGCCCATGTCCTGCATGGCAAAACGGTCGCGCAGGCGGTCCGCGACGAGATGCGGGAAGCTCTGACCCGGCTGGGCTTTCCGTCATCACAGAGCAGGGGTGTGCGATGAGGAGGAAAAAGCAGGAGGATCCGGCCACGGAGACCGGTATCACACCCCTTGTCAGGACCTATACATCCGGGTATACGCTCCAGGACATCGTGGATGGAATAACCGATGCCAAAACTGAAGCGGTCCTGGCCTGGCTGAATGAAAAAAAGGTGCCGCAGAAGAAGATCCTCATCATCGGAGCATATCTCACGGGTGCAAGGCTCGCAGCAAGGCTCGCAAAAAAATCACGTGTCACTGTCCTCGATATCTATCCTCACCTCGGAACCCTTCTCGATCCCGGAATAACGTTTGCATCCGGTCTTTCCGAACTCGCCGGGTCGCGATGGGATGTGATCGTGGACACGAGCGGCCTCGGAGGGATATCCCCCGATATCCTGCGCACGCTGCCCTGCCCGGGTGCATTCATTGTCGAAGATCCCTGTTCGGACGGAAGCGACAACTGTATCCGGAAAGCCAGCCGGTGCGGGCCGCTCGCCCAGGCGGTTCCCGCCGGGGAGCGGGGCATTCTCACGACCCGGGGCATGCAGTCGAAAACGTCAGGCTCGATGACAATTCTGATGGATATCCTGCGGTATTCCCTGCGCGATGCCCTCCGGGAGAAAGGCGTCCTGTACGGTGCTGCAACGATGGAGTCCTTCGAACGGATCCTCTTCCAGGAGAAGGATGCGGAAAAATTCCGGGAGCGGCTGAACCAGCCTGCACTCAGGGTCTCGTCCCTTTCGGACGTGAACTGCGACAGGCTCATCGAACGGAACCTCTCGGAAGTAAGATCCTGGGTCAAGAATTTCCCGGGAGGTGATGTGCATGATAGCATCCTGTCTGTTCAGAAGGATAGAAGAATGCATCCCCTCGGATCTGTCGTTGGCGGGAGATCCGGTTGGTTTTACCGGCCCCGGTGATCCGGACCGGCTGGATGTTGAAAAGGTACTGGTCCTCATGGATTACCTGCCCCAGGCAGGCCGGGAAGGACTGTACGGAGACTGCTGGGATCTCGTGGTCCTGCATCATCCACCTGTCCGGGAACCCGAGGTTCCCTGTTACGTCATCCATTCGAACTGGGACATCGTGGACGGCGGGGCGTGCGATGCGCTTGCGGACTGCCTGGATGTCGCGACCGATGGGGTCCTCGATGAAAAGACCGGTCTCGGACGGGTCGGGACCATCCGGGGCGGGCCGGTCCCCCTGGTCCGGTTTGCACGGGAGACCATGGTAAAACTCGGTGTTCCCGACCTTCGGATTGTGAACTTCCGGAGAGACCGCCCGGTCCGGAAGATCGCGCTTGTCCCGGGTTTCGGCCTGAACCCGGATCTTGTGCGGGCCGCCCGGGCACAGGGCGTGGACCTGTACCTTTCCGGGGATCTCTCGCATAAGAGTGCGGTTCTCGCGCGGCACCTGGGACTGGTCCTTCTCGATGCGCCGCACCATGCGACCGAAGTTCCGGGACTGTACCGGCTCGGGGAACGGATCCGCCAGATGGGAATACGGGTGCAGGTCAGAAATACCGGAGTTCCCTGGAGCGTCGTTCCGCTCGACGGGCATTTTTAGGGAAAACCTCAGGGATCCGGTTATTCCGGTCTTTTTTCCCCGGGAGAAACCGGTCCCCCTGCAGCCGCAGCTACCTCTTCCCCGAGCGCTTTCCCCTTGAGGTACGCATGGGTGAGGATATCCGGGAAATCGCGGAGGTCTTTTTTGGCATCCATGTCCCGCACATAGAATTCGTCCGCCAGCCTGCAGTCGATGATGTCGCAGAACGAGAGCGTCGATCTCCTCACGCCATCGAAATTATCCGGAAGGTTCATCCCGGAGATCGAGATGAGAAGCGTTTTCCGGTGCGCCCGCTTCTCCGGCGGGACCACCCGTTCGAGCCGTTCGTATTTCGCGCAGTAGAAGACCTGGAACCGGTCCATGAATGACTTGAGGGCCCCGGGAATTCCCATGGTCATCACGGGGGTTGCAAGGATCATGCCGTCCATTTCCGCGAAGAACGGGTACAGATTATTCACGTCATCGTCCATCGCGCAGGCAAACTTCTCCCGGCAGGCATAGATCTCCCGGCAGGGGCTGAACGTGAGGGACGGGACGTGGATCTTCCTGACCGCGCATCCTGCATCTGCAGCCCCGAAAATTGCCTGGTCCAGCAGGAGAGCCGTATTCCCCGAGGGGAGCGGGCTGCCGAGCAGTGCTGCGATAACGGGTTTCATGGAGTACAATTCCCGGGTCTCCTTAAATGTATTACGAATTTTTATTTGTGTAATACGAAATATTATGTATTCTCAGGGGAACCTGATATCGGGAGATGCCGCAAACCGGGTTTTCCGGCACCAGACAGAAAATCCGCAGGCATGGCTTGGAAAAAAGAAAAATTCTTACCACCGAAGTATTATAAAATATACTATTTGTAGCACTTGGTAAAATGTGAGCGCATGGAACTTGAAGAGATGGAACGGCGGAAAGTGCCCCGGGGGGAAGTCACCCTGGTCGGCCTGGGCCGCCTGGGACTCCGGACCGCGCTCTCCCTGATGCAGGCGCATCGGGGCGGCCCGGAACGGATCACGGCAATTGACGGGCAGACGATATCCCCGGACGATCTCATCTTCCGTACCCTGGGCGGCCGGATCGGCGAATACAAAACCGGTTTCCTGGAAAAACTTGCGGGCCACGGGTTCGGGAAAGAGATTACCGGGATCCCCGCATACATCTCTGATGGTAACCTGGACCTGCTCCGGGGAGATGTGGTCTGCATCGAAATCGCCGGGGGAGACACACTTTCCCTCACGGCAAAGATGATCCGGCATGCCCAAGGGGGAGGCGCAGCAACGATCAGCACGATGGGAGTATTCGGAATAGGCGATATTCCGGTGAAAGCGGTACCGATCGAAGATGCCGATCCCGACAACCCGATTGTAAAAACCCTCTGGGACCTGGGTGTCCGGAACCATACGCTGGTCGGGACCGGAAAACTCATCCGTGACTGGGAACCCGTCATTCCCCAGGTCCTTGACCGGGTAGCGCTCGCGATGACCTCGGAGATCCTCACCCTCCTGGAACAAAGAACATGATCCGTATCGCAACCGCCGAATGTTTCACGCACGGGAACGTAGCGAGGGAGATCCATGCCTTTTCCCGGGGGTATCCCCGGACCTATTCCTGGCGGCTTTCCCCGGAACAGTACCGGCTCTCGGTGGTCGCCGGCCTGTTCATCCCCACGCTGGGCGGTGTCCGCAGCATCCTGGGGTTTGAACCGCTGCCCCCGGCAGATACCCTGGACGACATCAAGGTGTACGACCAGGCATCGGATGAAGTAATGGCCGTGAAAATGGCGGAAGCGGTACGGGGACGTACCGGTGCCGTTATCGGTATCGGAACTACGGCAGGGATCGGACGCGGGGGCATTGCTATCGTCAGCGGCACCCGGAAGGTCCTCAGTACCAGCGATGTCTATGCAGACCTGCGGTTCCCGGACCCCGGGGAAATCCGGAGACGGCAGGAGTCCGGGCTCTTTACGGCGCTGCGGCTCCTGGAGCGTCTGCTGGAAAACGACCTGCCCCCGGGAAAACCGGGAGAAATCCTGAGGGTATCCTGACCGGGCCTGCCCGGCCAACCGCCGGATCCGGAATAATCTTCCTTATTTGAAATTTTATCAGAAATAGTGTTACATAATTTATAATTAGTATTAATACGTTTATTGAAGTACGTATGGGACTTTTACCTGAACAATTCCGACAGGGGATGCTATGCTCGACCTGGTGAAACGGGCCGCGCACGACCCCGATGCAGCGTGGGAACTTTCCCGCAGGGAGAACGATCCGAAAGAGATCATCGATGCGGTCTCGGAACTTCCGCGTGTGGAAGCAATGGCGCTCGGCATGAACTTCAAGCAGTTCCCGCTCGGCTGCGATCTCACGGAACTTTTTGTCGGGACCTGCGCATCGGATATCGCAATAACGGACATCCTGGGGAACTCCCGGCTCTCGGATGCCATCGGGGCCTCCATCCACGTGTGCGCCTATGCCTTTGCCGATATCGCGGAAGCGAACGGCATGAAAGGAATCGATCTCTATAAAAAAGTCAGGGAGATCACGGAAGTCCCCCTGGATCTCGATCATTTCGGGAGGTATGGCCCGATGCGTCTCCCGAAGGATATCACCGGTTGCCCCGGGCAGTGTTATAACGACGGTCCTCCCTTCCGGGGCTGCCCGAGAGACCGGATCCATTCACGGCTCCTCGATAAGGAGATCGATGCCATTGCCGACAAGGAAGAGTGGGTGAAGATATCCTCATCAGTCGCCGTCAACCTCACCTGCGTGCAGGGAGCCGAAGGCCATGCAGCGCCGTATGAAGAGGCCGAGGATGTGGCGCGGCTCGCCCGGAAGCACGGTAAGGGGGTCGAGGCCATCATCTTCGTGGGGGACGGGTATGACGATCTCATCGATGGTTTCACGGCAGGGCTGGAACTGGGTACCGATGTGTTCGTTATCGAAGGTGGACCCTTCAACTGTGCGCCGGATCGCCTGGACGCCTTTGCGAGAGCGGTTGCCATAGCCCGGATCCTAACTCCCGGAAAAGTAGTCGCAACGAACGGGGCCTATGAAGACGAATGCCGGGTCGGCCTGCGATCGGGCCTCAATGCGATAATCACCGGGTTCCCGAAAAACCACCACGGGTACATGTGCGGGTACGCACCGGGAACCGCCCGCAGGGGCAACTTCGGGCTGTCCCGGGTACTCCAGATCGTGAAGGAAGAGATCACGGAGAGGTGGACCCATGTACCGGTAGGGAAGGGCGAACTCGAAGCCCTTGCCCGGGCAGTGAAAGTGGTCGGGCCTGAGAACGTCTACCCGCAGAAGATCGGGTACACAACGCTCGGGGACGCACACTGGGTCTGCCTTGCCTCAACACCGATCTACCGGAGAGTAACCGTAGAAAAGACCGTTTCGGATATTCAGAAAATGGCCGAAGAGGGAACGATCGGCGGGAAAATCGCGCTCCTCGGGGGCAGGTTCGTCTCCTGGGCGATGGCAAAGGCGCTTGACGGCAGGGTGGACGAGATCGTGGTAAGCGATGCCGATCCCCGGGTAGAACAGATAACCGCCGAAAATCTCGGGTATGCACTCAGGACACACATCGTGCAGGCACATGCCAACGATACGGCAGCATATGCGGATTCCGATACGACCATAATCTGTTCGACGATTCCGGAGATCGCGCATAAGATTTCCCGGAACAGGGAAAAGGCGATAACCCTGGTCTGACCAGCCGGAAACTCTTTTCCGGCACACCCCGGTAACCCATTGGAAGATTCGGATCCTCACCCCCGGGAACGGCGTGTCCCTGCCGGGAATACCTTACGACCCATGGAAAGACGGGACTCCTTTTTCGGCATCCGGCACAGGAAGGGAAACCCCGACAGTTCCGCCGGTTCTCATCCCAAGGATCTTCACCCCGAGATCCCACACCGCAAGCCGGGCCGGTCGGTTTTCCGGGATATCGGCAACCGGCATGCCATGGAGATCCGCTATCTCGATTGCAGGATCGCAGGGGATGACTGCCAGGGGGGGAACCGGAAAAGCCGGATGGCCGGACACGTACCGGTTGATCACGAAGTGGCAGATCGCGGGGTCCATTCCAAGGGATATCGCAAGGTCCCGTATGCGGGCAGCGGTCCGGAGGCCCCGGGCCCCGGGATCGCTCACGATCAGGAGCACGTCCGGTTTCCCGATTGTGCCCCTGCTGATATGCTCCATCCCGGCTTCCGTGTCCTCGATGACGATACGATAATCCCGCTCCAGGGACCGCATGCACTCGGTCAGAAGATCGTTCGCAAAGCAGTAGCAGCCTTCTCCCTCGGGCCGGCCCATGGCAATCAGATCAAACCCCCGGGATTCGGCCAGCACCTGCCGGAACCGGTACCTGATGAAGTCCTGCCGCGACATTCCGGGCGGGATGCGTTTTACGAACGCATCTTCGCGCATGCATCCGAGCGTTTCCCCGATGGGGAGGCCCAGCGCCTCGTTGAGGTTTGCATTCGGGTCCGCATCGACCGCAAGAACCGGGATCTCCCCAACCCCGACAAAGAACCGGACGAGGAGGGAACATATCGTGGTCTTCCCGGTCCCGCCTTTTCCGGAAACCGCTATCGTGAACGGACGGGTCATTTCCGCACCTTCGTATGCGTAACGCAGGGTTCATGGACATGAACGGCATGCTCCCGGCCGGGAGACGGAGGGGTCGAGATAAGGAGGGCTTCCGCATCGGTCCTGCTCTCAAGGCTGAATGGCTGCCCGCCCGGGATATGGACGAGATCGCCTTCTCCGAGAAGGGCGGATTCGCGGGAGGTGACCTTCACTTCTCCCCTGAGGAGCAGGAAATTGTCAGGGCCGGCATGGGAATGGAGCGGTACCCGGAGTCCCGCCGGGATTTTCATAAATACAACTTTCAGGGAATCCGACGCAAAGAGGGGTTTTATGGTACCCTCGGATGTCGGGAACTCTTTTGCCTCGTCAAAACGGGTGATGATCATTGCGGTTCCTCACAAGTGTTCCCCAGGGAACGGAACGAACGGGAATGCGGCATGATCCCGGTTTCAGGTCCGGTCCCGCCCGTTTCCTGACCTGCGGGAGAGTACCTCCGGAAATTCGCATACTCCGGAAGGATTCACGGGAAAATCCATGAGTATGATTCCTCTACTATGAGTATTCCCGCAAACCCGTATTTAGTATTATTAGAATAAATAATCATAGCACGAAATTTTAATCTTTTGGGATTTTCGTATTTTTCCCGAACTTCTGGAGAAGATTCCATCGCTCCCCTCCCTCGCAGTCTTTTCCCTTGCGGGATACCGGCATATCTCCCCGGATTCACCGCCCGGGACATGCCGGACCGTATCGGGTCCCTGGTATCCGGGACCGTGCCCGGCAGAAACGAAATACCGGCTGCCCGACGGTGAACCGGAACACAAAATATATCTGGTATTGCGCTGAGTCAATGCTACTACTTTGATCAGCTGTAAGATTATTTGTTACATACTTTAAAAGTCATACAACTAATTATTACAGAAGATTGATGTGGTATTCAATATTGGAGACGCAGCATGAGTATCAAGAAAGTTGCCATTTTAGGTGCAGGATGTTACCGGACGCATGCGGCGGCCGGCATCACCAACTTTTCCCGCGCCTGTGCAGTTGCAGAGAAGGTAAAGAAACCGGAAATCGCCATGACCCATTCCACGGTGATCATGGGAGCGGAGCTCAAGCACCTGGCGGGGATCGACAACATCGTCATCTCGGATCCGGTTTTCGACGGGAAATTCACGGTGATCGATGATTTCGCGTACGAGGATGTGATCAAGGCCCACATGGCGGGGAAACCCGAAGATGTTATGCCGAAAATCCGGGCGAAGGTCAAGGAAGTCGCAAAGGACCTCCCGAAACCCCCGAAGGGTGCCATCCACTTCACCCACCCGAAGGATGTCGGCCTCAAGGTCACGACGAACGACCGGGAAGCCGTAAAAGACGCTGACTGGATCATCACCTGGCTCCCGAAGGGCGATATGCAGAAGGGGATCATCGAGAAATTCGCGGGCGACATCAAGGAAGGCGCGATCATCACCCATGCCTGCACGATCCCGACCACGAAGTTCCAGAAGATCTTCGAGGAGCTGAACGTGTACGGCCCCAAGAAGCTGAACGTTTCCTCCTATCACCCGGGCGCAGTTCCCGAGATGAAGGGACAGGTCTTCATTTCCGAGGGATTCGCCTCTCCGGAATCGATCAGCACGCTCATGGACCTGGGGAAGAAAGCGAGGGGCGAAGCGTTCACGCTTCCGGCCGAGCTGCTCGGGCCAGTCTGCGATATGTGTGCGGCGCTCACTGCGATCACCTATGCAGGGCTCCTCACGTACCGTGATTCGGTGATGAACGTCCTCGGGGCGCCCGCAGGGTTCACCCAGATGATGGCTCGGGAGTCCCTGGAGCAGATCAATGCGCTCATGATCAAGGTCGGCATCGACCACATGGAAGAGCATCTCAACCCGGGCGTGTTCCTCGGGACCGCGGATTCCATGAACTTCGGTGCTGTCGGCGAGATCCTGCCCACGGTCTTAAAGACCCTGGAGAAGCGGAAGAAATAATCCTCTTTTTCAGAGGATCCGGACCGTGTTTCGGCCCGGGCGCACAATACTTCCAAATGGGTAACGACCTGTTTACATCACTGATGCACGATAATCCCTACAAATTCATACGGAGTACCTGATTCCGATATGCTATATCCGGAGATCCTGGTTGCAGGATGCGGAAACCCTCTTTTTGGGGATGACGGGTTCGGTCCTGCTGTCATAGAAGAACTGCAGAAATCCGCGCTCCCTGAGAATGTGCGGGCTGTCGATGCAGGACTCTCCGGCCCCACGTGTATTTTCCCGCTGTTAGACCCTGCAGTTACGAAGAAACTGATTGTCGTCGATATCGCGGATTTCGGGGCAGAACCCGGCGCGATAACCCGGCTCCATATCGAAAACCTTCCGAAAACCGGTTCGCGTGACATCCATCCCGGGAGTGTTCTCGAATCCCTCCGGAAGATCGAGGGAACGATCGCAATCACCATTATCGGGTGCCAGCCCGGGCGCGTTCCGTACCCGGAGATGGAAATCGGCCTCTCTGACGAAGTCCGGGATGCGGTGTTCCGGACAGCCGGTCTCATTCTCGACAGTGTCTGGAGGGACTACGCAGCACAGTCCCTTTGTTCGCGGGAAGTGTACCTGCACCCGCCGGGTCAGGGCACTATCGGCAGAGTCCACCGGGTACGTGCTGTATAGGACCTGCGAACGTGCGGGGCCGCCCGTGTATCTTTGCAGATTTTGTTGATTTTCTCCCGTTGCAGGGGAATCGGTTTTCCGGATCACATCCCTGGACAGGGGGATGCGATCAACGCAACGGGCATGCCATCAATCCGGGGCAACCCGGAACTATCCGCTGCAACATTGGGGGCCATCGGGATCGGATGTGGAAATGGCCGGAACGGGGATATACACTACCAAAGCCGGTACCGAACATTCATCAGACCGGCTGAACAGGTACTAAATTAAATAATACGATGCAATTCTTATCTGTCTGAGTCAGGACCGGTAGCAATACCCATTCTTCCCTACGGGTGCCTGTCACTTCGCCGGGTGGTTTGAAGTTATCACTGGTTCTTTTTCGCGAGAGACATCATACGAGATCCGAGATACCGGTCTTGGCCGGACATTTCTGATTGCAGGGATTTTTTCCGGAAAGACCGGAACGATCTCCGGCAAAGAACCATACTCTGGGGATTCCCTTCCAGAAATACTTGGAAAAACATGTTCTCTGTCAGAATATCTCATCTTTTTTAATCCGGTTATGCCCACCGGGGATTCTTCGCCGGAGAGGCAGCTGCATGTTTTATTCCCTCAGTCCCCATTCGGGCAGCGTGGCAGATTACAGTAAGATGAATGTCGCGATCAGGAGTCCTGCAGGCTGCATGCGGGCCTCCCGCTTCCCGTCACCCTATCCTGGCTGAAAAGAGTTCCGCATCGGTCCGGAGATACAGTTCCTCTGCGAAGCGTTCCACTTCCGATTCGTCATGGGCTCTTTCCCGGATGGTCGTTTCCGAGGCCAGGGTGACGATGAGAGTCTTTCCCTTTGCCGTGAACTCGCACCGGACCTCCGGGCCCGGCATGACCGCAATGTTCTGTTTCCCGAACGTGCAGCCGCTTCCCAGCTGCACGCCATCGATAAGGCAGGATTCCGGGGGTTTTCCCGAACAGCGGATCACTGCGTTGATCGCGAAGGGATCGCTGCAGAAGGATTCCCGGGCATATTTCCCGATCCGGTACCCGAGCACGATGTACGGGCCGAGATGGCCGTGGAATTTCGCAAGCTCTTCGAGAGAATACGTGCGGGGAAGGTTCATGAACCGGCAGGTTCCACTCTGATCGTGCATACCCGGTACTGGTTGTTCCTGCATAAAAATATTGCAATTAATCTGTTTTTGTGCGAAGAAAAATATATTAAATAGTACTCGGCGGCCCATGGATTTTCGCAGGAGTATCCGAGCCGGGAACCTGCCCGACAAAGAAATGAAGTGTCCGGAATCCGGGATCGCCAGGCACTGGTCTCCGGGTCCGTAACAGCCGGTTCCCTAGCGGGAGCAGAGTCCCAGCATTTCGCTCCGGTTGAGGGCGGCCCGGCAATACCCGGTGCAGTACCCGTTCGTGGTGATCACGCTGCCGGTAACTGCCGTACTATTGCATTCATTCATGCATTCGTCCATCGAGCAGACGGTACTTCCGGAATTTGCCGGGCCCCGCATCGCATGTTGTATCGGAAGATCAACAAGAGCGTACGTGACCCCGGATACAATACTTCCTGCTGCCGACAAAAGTACCAGGAAGAGGACAAGTTTCCTCAGAGATGCGCTGCCGGATTGTGTGTCTGCCATTTTTATTCCGCTCCTGCCCGGAAAGGCGTTATTTCATCTTTGGGCGGTCGGGAATATAATACCCGCGAGCCGGGAAATGCCGGGGACGTTCTTTTCCAGAACGTGCGCGATTTCATGATATTCCACCCTGATGACACAACCGGGTGTCCGTACAAACGATCGCGGGGGATTCAGGTGACAGAGAATTTCCCGCCCGAAAGCAAGGACCCACGGCAGCACCGGGCCGGAGGATTTAGACGGATTAATGGTGATAAAATTGTACTAATTTGAGAAAAGATCATATTTGAGGAGGAAATATGATTCTGGAACCTTACTATCCGCTTTCAGGAGGGTTACCTTTTCCAGGAAGATACGGAATTATTTCGGGAAATCAAAAGATATGGTTGGATTTCCGGAATCCCGGTCCAGCTGGACATTCCGGAATTCCGGAAAAACATTCCAGAACCGGAATGATCTCAGCACATGGCCAAACTTTGGGTTACATAATCATACGAATCTTAAAAATATCATACTTGATGTTACAGTTTTTTCAGGAAAAACTTTCCAGATGGCAGCAACCCAGTTCCGGGATCTACAGGAAAAAGGGAATAATTTTTAAAATAATACGCAGAATTTCGGGCTTCCGAATTCTGGAACAGCCTATATTGCGGGCGATCGTTACTCAGGTTTTGCGTTAGAGAACGTGTTACTTTTGCTCTCAAATCGTATTATCCCTGATTTATTGCCGGATCCTGGAAGTCTTTTCAGAAAATCGTTTAAATTGGCATGCTACATTGCTGGGAATATTCATTTCACCACCATCTTTTTATATAAAAATGTAAAAGCGCAATTCCTTTAACACATGTAGTATTACAAAGCTACCTAAATGTGTGATATTTTTTCCTAATATGAAAGGATAGTAGCACGCATTTGTTCTGAATTATCAGAGGTTAAGGTATGTTTCGTACAGGAAGGAATGGGGAGGAGAATGCAGTTTCACCGGTCGTCGGCGTGATGCTGATGCTGGTGGTAACGATTATCCTGGCTGCCATAGTGAGCGGTTTTTCCGGCGGGCTCGTCGGGGGAACCCAGAAGGCTCCCACGCTCTCTATGGACATCAAGATTGCGAATACCGGGAGCTGGCAGGGCAGCGGGTTTTACGCCACGGTCACCGGGGTAAGTGAGCCGATCCCGACCAGCAAACTCAAGATTGTGACATCGTGGAGCAAATACAACGCTTCCCTGAATGGAACGGTGATTGGTGGAAATGTTACCATTGGTTCTGGAAAAGCTGTGTGGGATAATGCAACTAACCCCCTGATGCGATCTTCTGTTAATGCCCCGATAGGATATGGTCCCGGGGTAAGCGGGACTTCGAATCTGACCACCTACACTGCAGACCAGCAATTCGGAAATTATACTTTCATGCAGGGAACCGGACTTATTGCACGCCCGAATGGCGCAAGTACTTCTGCAGGGGATGACTGGGGTACGAGCTCCGGGTCGGGATACGGGGTCAATTCTGCATATACTTATGATGCCAGTTCTGATGGAAATGATGCAGCTATCCAAGTTCTGGGTGGCGGATGGGAACAGCTTCGGGCAGGGGATATCGTGAGAGTTGAGATCATCCATGTCCCGAGTGGAAAGGTTATCCTAAGCAAGGAAGTATCGGTGACCGGGTGATGCAGGTATGACAGGAAAACAGAAGAAAACGGAACAGGGAGTCTCACCGGTGGTCGGCGTGATGCTGATGCTGGTCGTGACCATCATCATCGCGGCGGTCGTGAGCGCGTACTCCGGCGGGATAACCAGCGGGCAGAAGAAAGTCCCGCAGGCAACGATTCAGGGATCGTACAGCCTGAACGACGGGCTCGTGATCCGGCATATGGGGGGCGATCCGCTGGCCCTGAATGACATCCTGATTACTTTCTGGGACGGCTCGACCTTCGGACCGGATGTCGAGGAGGTAACGAAGCAATCGATCGACATGACCTACGTGACCGACGGGAACCGGTCTGTCAAAGGATCCGGCGGGACCTGGGTTGTCACGGCGTTCCGTGCCGGCGATGCATTGTACTTGAACTCGTCAAACTGTAATTGCACGATTCTCCAGCCAAGTATTGCGCCGAGCGATGCGGATACTACATTCTCGAACAGCGCTGTGTATTCGGGATCGTACCCGCAGCGGGCCCTGCTCTGCATCAAGAACGCGGACAACATCGGGAAGCAGTTCACCCTGACCGTCAGCGACAAGAACGGCAACCTGATCGGGAGAACCGATGTAACGGTGACATCGTGAGGAGGTGAAGAAAAACCATGTTCAGGAAAATGGAAGATGCGGTCTCACCGGTAGTCGGCGTGATGCTGATGCTGGTGATCGTGATCATTATCGCAGCAGTCGTGAGCGGGTTCTCAGGCGGGCTGATGGGGAACCAGGAAAAAGCACCCCTGCTTGCGATGGATGTCCATATATCAAACAATGGATACTGGTCGGGAAGTGCGTTCAGTGCCAGGGTAACGGGGGTTGAGTCAGCAATTCCCACAAAGGATCTCAAGATCGTGACCAGCTGGACGCATGTAAATACTACTTCGGGAAGTCGTACCTCAGGGGGGGCTACGGTATATCCCAACAGAAAGAATACCGACCTCTATTTCTCTTGGGCACAGGGATCAAAGAATATGGGCCAGTACAACGGCACCGCACCATGGGGATATGGGCCGGGAGTGATCGCTACAAATTCAACAACATTATTCAGTGGGGAAGGCAGCAGCACCAAGGGAGCAGTCGCCTATCGGTATTTTGGCAATTATTCCCTCGAAGTAGGATCAGTTATGTATGCTGAGCCATTCGGTGCCAGCACAGCCCCATATAGCGTGGCATTATCCGGCTTCTCTCTGGATATTGGCTACGGGGTAAACGGAACTCCCTGGGTATATGTAACCGGGTATTCGACAAGCCAGAATTCTAGTAGTGGTATTCCTGCACATTTCTGTCCTTATGAGGATAACCTGTCCCCATGCGGCATTACGACTGCCAATAACGATGGTATGATGGCGGTTCTCGGCAAGAACTGGAACGATCTCCGGCCCGGGGATGTGGTGACCGTGAGCATCGTCCATACGCCAAGCGGGAAGACCATCTGGCAGAAAGAGATAACGGTGGAGGGATGATGATGATTCGCAGGGAAATCAACCGGGAGAGCGCGGTTTCACCAGTCATCGGCGTGATGCTGATGCTGGTGGTCGTGATCATCATCGCAGCGATTGTCAGCGCGTTCGGAGGAAGCATAACCCAGACCGAGAAAAAGGCACCCCAGGCATCATTCTCCGGAAGTTACAGCCAGATGAACGGCCTTGCGATCACCCACCTTGGCGGGGACAGTCTGGAAACCGAAGATGTCAAAATCTTCGTCCGGCCTTCAGCTGAATTCGGGCACGGCCAGAGTGATATCGGCACGCTGCTGGTGAACGCAACGACCCTCACAGATGGAACGCCCGATCCTGCAATTAACGGTACTTTACGGTACTGGAAAAATGGTACGTACGGAACATATAGTATCACATCATGGAAGCCTGGGGAAACAATGTACGTTAGAGGAGGTACCGACCTCCAGAACAGCGGCCTGATCGATTCCCGCGAGTGGCCACCTTGCTATAATGAAAAATTGATCCGTAGTGGGGGTACAAACTGGTGTTTCGTCACCAGCCTGAACAACCAGTACAACATCGGGAAAAGGATCACCATCGAGATCATGCGCAGTGACGGGAAACTGATCTCCTCGTTCGATACTGCTGTAGCACCGTAACCTCCGGTGACTGAACGATACAGGAGGATCAAATCCATGAACCTTTTTCATAAGACCGTATTCAGTATACTCATACTCTGCCTGCTGAGCGTCCCGGTGCTGGCCGCCCTTCCTGATGGGAACCGGATGGAGAACCTCGGGCAGCGTGCGGCGCTGACCGCAATGGACCAGCTCAGGTTCGACAAAGGTACGTCCGATGTCATGGTCCTGACGAACGCTGGCCGTGCCGTTGTCGACAACCAGACAACCGAACGGGCACTCGCCGGGATCACGGAAGTCAGCGGCCTGCAGACCGGGAACGGGACCCTCTGGGTAGTGAACCGGGCCGACTGGAAACCGCTCTGGTTCTATTTCTATGACAAGGCGACCGGAAAAGGACTCTACCTGGAACCCGATACCGCGTTCTACACCATGGACACTTCTGACGCCGGAGCATTGTCCAGCGCGAACACGTTCTCGAAGAACGTGCTCGTTACCGGAGACCTTGATCGGATGCTCGCGAATACCACCGACGGGAATGCAACCCAGAAAGCGCTGGGCGGGGACGCATTCTCGATCGTATCAATCACCAATGCCTGGGCGCATGGGGCGCCGTACGACCTTCTCTCTGCGGTGATGCTCCACAACCACTTCTGCCCCGGGGTATCGAGCGGCTACCTGCTGGCAAAGTACATCGAGCAGAACCTGCCGATCACGAGCGGCACCTCGTACGTCGTCATATCCAGTCCCCACTGGTGCAAAGACGATGTATTCCCCATCATGTGGGACTTAACGCCCGGAAAAGGTGGCCAGTACGTGAGCGAACTTTCGGAAGCCGATGAGAGTAACCTGACCGCAAAGTACGGCATCCGCCCGGCAGGGATCTATATCCGGTGGGACGGAAAGCAGAAGACCGGAAAAGCGCTCCTCCTCGGGTTCCAGTTCAATGCAACGGAATGGACCGGCCCTGCCTGGGGAGAGAAAACTGCCAGGACCGTAGAGATGGTCGAGAATCTGCAGAGCCCGGAGAAATATGTCCGGGTAATCCGGGAGTTCGACGTCAACCAGACGCTCCTCCGGGAACTGGAGGACCCTGCCAACAACCCGTACAAGGTGCTGGGAGACCTCTGAAACGGGAGAATGATCGGGGAATGACGCTCCCGGGGATTACGGTGACCGGAACATGAGCCGGAGGTTCTGCTCCGGTCATCGCCTTTTTTTCCTGCCCACGGTTTCGGCACGGCCGGACCCGTGGGAACCAGTACGGAATTCCCCTGCCCGGGAAACCTGTTTTTATCGTCCGGTGAAGTCCGGAATCGCTCCCGAAATACCCGATACAGCCTTCCCCGGCAAAACTCTCGGCAATCAGCACAGGAACGAATAACCACAGAAGGAATGGAAATGACGCAGAAAGACAATGTTGCCAGTTGGATCGACTGCTGGAAAGCATCGATGGGAAAGAGAGAGAAGAAAATGGAGGTCGGCCAGGCCGACTTCTGGAACAAACGATCGGATGAATTTGCACAACACCTCACCGATACGAAAGGCCGCAAACGGGCCGGGGAGATCCTGGGTTTCCTGGAAGAGACCGGGTTCCGGGCCAAAGGCGCCCGGGTCCTTGACCTCGGATGCGGCCCCGGCACCCTGTCCATCCCGCTGGCCCGGGCAGGTGCCGACGTAACCTCGCTCGATATCGCATCAGGGATGCTCGACCATCTGAAAGAGACGGCCAAAAAGGAGGACCTCCCGATCAATGCCCTCGAATGTTCCTGGTGGACGGCAGATATCGACAAGCTCGGGTTCCGTAGCAGGTTCGATCTCGTGCTCGCATCCATGACCCCGGCGGTAAAAGATGTTGAGACCCTGGACCGGATGATGGCCTGCTCCAAGAAGTACTGTTATTACAGCAACTTCCTCCAGCGGGGCGGAGACCGTGCCCACCGCGAGCTCCTGTCAACCATCCTGAAGAAGGGCACCGATCACCATCATGGCCCGGGCGGCGGGGCAATGCTGTATCCGTTTATGTACCTCTACCTGAAGGGGTACCGGCCGGACGTTAAGATCAGCCACCGGAGATGGAAGGAAGAGCAGAACTGGGCGGAAGCCGCGGAACGCACCATCGAATTCCTGAGCCATGAGCATCCCTGCAACGCCGCAGCAAAAAAGAAGATCCTGGCGTACTATGAACAAGCGGCAAAGGACGGGAAATACCGGATGCAGTCGGATGTCTATACCGGGATGATGGTCTGGACGGTCAACGGCAGGAAATGAACGCCGCAAAAGGAGATGGAACGATGATACGGAACGAAAATGCAGGCTGCTGGGTCGACTGCTGGAACGCAGTCCTGCCAAAATCCGGAAACGTCCCGGACGAAGTCCAGGCAGCCCGGTGGAACGAACGGGCGGATCATTTCGCACGGAACATTGAGGGGGAACGGAGGCAGAAAAAAGCTGCCGAAGTGCTGGCTTTCTTAGGCGAAGCCGGTTTCTCTCCCCAGGGATCAAAAATCCTCGATATCGGCTGCGGCCCGGGAACCCTCTCACTCCCCTTCGCACGGGCGGGAGCCGAAGTCACATCCCTCGATATCTCGTCCGGTATGCTCGGCAGGCTGAAGGAAATCGCAGAGAACGAGGCTCTCAGGATCGAAACGCTCGAATGCTCCTGGTGGACCGCCGATATCGACGCCCTCGGACTCAGGAACCGGTTCGATCTGGTCTTCGCTTCCAGCACCCCCGCGGTGAAAGACGTGGAAACCTTCGACCGTATGATGGCCTGCTCCCGGAACTACTGCTACTACAGCGGTTTTGTCAGGAGAAATCCCGATACGGCCCGGAGCGAGATGTTCCGGAAGATCCTGGGCCGGGAAGAAGACCCTCACGGCAGGATGACCGGCCCCGGCCTCCTCTATCCGTTCATGTACCTTTACACGATGGGCTACCGGCCGCTGATCCGGTTCGGCCGCAATGCACGAGCCCGCGAACATGACTGGCCCGAAGCTGCGGAACACACCATCGAATCCCAGGGAAACCGGCAGGAACTATCCGAAGAGTCACGGGAAAAGATCCGGGAATGGTATAAAAACGCATCTCCTGACGGCAAGTACCGGTCCGGATCTGAAATGTTCAGCGGCATGATGATCTGGAACGTCCGCTGAACAACCCTTTTTTTCCGGGATTCCCCGTCTGCATGACCGGGCCCCTCCCGATTCCCGGGACCGTATCCCGGACCTCCCCGCGCCGTTATGAAAAAACCGGGTCTTTTTAAAAGTTCAATAGTACAAAATATATTGTATGATAGAATCGCAGTATTATTTTATTGTCGTAAAACTCTATCGGAAATCATATTTCAATAGCTTTATTTCGTGATACTCTGAAGAAAAGATGTGATAACGATGTGTGGCGATCTTTCAGGAACTACCAAAGGAGACACGGATGAAAAAAATCCGGGACCGGAAATTGCGCCCTTTTCGGAAGTCGTCAGGTTCCACGGGCACCTCTGCCCGGGGGTGACGCTCGGGTACTGCGCTGCGAAGATCGGGATCCGGGAGCTTCGCTCTGCACGGGATGTCGATGAGGAACTGGTCGTGATTGTCGAAAATGACGCCTGTGGCGTGGATGCCATCCAGGTAGTCACCGGCTGCACGATGGGCAAGGGAAACCTCATCTTTCAGGATTATGGCAAACACGTCTATACCTTCATAAACCGGGCGACCGGCGATGCGGTCCGGGTTTCCCTCAGGGACATGGACCTCGGGCATCACCACGGAACTGCAGGTCCCGGGAAAAACGGGGGAGAACGACCGTCTCCCGAAGATCGGCAGGCCATGAGAAAACGGATGCAGGAACACGTCGACAGGATGCTGGCCGAACCTCCGGAGAACTATTTCGATGTCCGGCATGTCAAGGCAGAGATCCCGGAGAAAGCCCGGCTCTTCAACTCGGTCAAATGCTCGAAATGCGGCGAGCGTGTCGCAGAATCGCGTGCACGGGTGCAGGACGGGGACTTTGTCTGCATCCCGTGCTTCAGGGAATATTCCCGTGGCTGGTAACCCGCGGAAAAAACTGATACTTTGTTTTTACAGCATCCGGGGAGGTTGTTCTCAATGAAGACAGGATTTTATGCAATCGCAGCGGTTTGTATCGCCCTCGCAATGGCGTGTGCAGGGTGCGTCGGGCAGAGCGGAACGACGGCCGCAAATACGACAGGATCGTTACAGGCGGACGTCATCCACTTAAGCGGCGGGGACTACGGCTATCCCCAGCCGTTTACCATCTACCCGCGGGGCCCGGGATCGTCCAAGGTGACGATGATCTTTGACAGCCTGGTGGAAAAGGACGAAAAAGGGCTCATACCCTGGCTCGCCAGCAACTGGACGATAAGCGACGACCAGAAAGAATACACCTTCACTCTCAGGGACAACGTCACCTGGCAGGACGGCGTCCCGTTCACGGCAAACGATGTCAGGTTCACGATGGATTACGAACTGACCCACGTCCCCGTATCCGGGGGGATGGAGACCGGCATCGTAAAAAGCGTCCAGGTTATCGACAACGGCACGGTCCGGTTTGTGCTCAACGAGCCGACTGCGACATTCCTGTACAAACTCTACGGTTTCAAGATCATACCCGAACATATCTACGAAAATGTCACCGATCCGACCGCGTTCCTCGCACCGGAAGCGGTGATCGGGACCGGCCCCTATAAACTGGCCCAGTACAACAAGGAACAGGGCACCTACCAGTTTGCTGCAAACCCCGGTTTCTGGGGACCCGAACCTGCGATCAAGACCGTTGAATTCGTGCCGGTCAGCGACGATCTGATTGCCTTCGAGCAGGGAGATATCGACTTTACCAGCATAACCCCGGACACCCTGGGGAGGTTCGAGAACAACACCAATATCCGGCTCGTGCAGCAGCCTGCGTTCTGGGGATATGAATTCTATTTCAACATGAACAAGTGCCCTGAACTGAAAGACAACCGGATCCGGCAGGCATTTGCCTATGCCATCGACCGGGACGAACTGGTCGAAAAGATCCAGCGCGGCGCAGGAAAACCGGGCATGATGGGAATCCTCCCGCAGGACCACATCTGGTACAATTCCAACCAGACCATCTACAGCCATAACGTGGAAAAGGCAGATGCCCTCCTCGATGAGGCAGGGTGGAAGGATACGGACGGCGATGGCATTCGGGACAAGAACGGGACGAAATTGTCCTACACGCTCAGCCTCGGGAGCGACGAAGTACGGATCGGCGAACTCGTAAAGGCACGGCTGGCCGAAGCAGGAATCGATGTCCAGGTAAAAGCCCTTGAGAGCAAATCCCGTGATGCCAACCTCAAGAAGGGCGACTTCGAACTGATCGTGAGCGGTTTCGGAGGATGGGGCCAGGATGCAGATTACCTCCGTACCCGCTACTGCGACACCGCGAACCAGACCTCAAGCGGCGTTGCCCCTCTCGCAAAGGTCCTGGGCTACCATAACGAGACCCTCAACACCCTTGCAGCGGAAGAGATATCGGAGATGGACGATGCAAAACGGGAGATGATCGTATACCGGATGCAGCAGGTACTCGCAGACGATGTCCCGACGATCCCCCTGCTCTACACCACCAGCTACGACGCCTGGAGCAAATCGAAGTACGACGGGTGGATGAACATGTTCGACCACCATGCACGCACCCAGAGCAAACTATCGTATCTGACGAGGGAAGGCATTGCAGCAGAACGATGATACGGTCGCATGCTGGGCCGAATGCTGGAATGCCGCGGCACAGAACATGGACACGCTGACCGATACGTCCCTTGCCGGGATCTGGAACAAACGGTCGGACCGTTTCGCCCGGGACATGTCGGGAGAAAAACGGCAGAAACGGATGGACGATGTACTGGGTCTCCTCGCTGAAGCCGGCTTCTCGCCGGAAGGTGCGCGGGTTCTCGATATCGGCTGCGGGCCCGGCACCCTCACGCTCCCTCTTGCACGGGCCGGAGCGGAAGTGACCGCACTCGACATCTCGACCGCCATGCTCGACCGGATCCGGGACGCGGCAGCTGAAGAAGACCTAAGCATCGCTCCGATGGAATGTTCCTGGTGGACAGCCGATATCGACAGGCTCGGGTTCAGGAACCGGTTCGATCTCGTCATCGCTTCCATGACCCCCGGCGTGCGCGACCAGGAGACCTTCGACCGGATGACTGCCTGTTCGCGGGAGTACTGCTATTACAGCAATTTCGTCAAACGAAGCAACGACGGGATATACCGGGATATCTATCGCAACATCCTTGGGGAAACCCCCCGCGAGAACGCCCACGGCCCGGGACTTCTGTACCCGTTCATGTATCTCTATACCCGGGGGTACCGTCCCCTCGTAAAATTCAGCCACATGAAAGGAAATCCCGAACGGGACTGGGAAGAAGCCGCAGAAAAAGCCATCGATTTCCTGGGGGGCACCCGCAGTTTCACGGATGAAACAAGGGAGAAGATCCGGGCATATTACGAGACCGCCGCGAAGAACGGGACCTTCGGGTCCGATTCCGGTACCTTCATAGGTATGATGGCCTGGACGGTCCAGGAGAGATGAACGAAAAAGACAGGCATGCGATCATCTTCAGGTTCGTACTGACCCTGCTCGTGATCCTGGCGCTCAATTTCTTCCTCCCCCGGATGATGCCGGGGGACCCGTTCTCGACCACATCTTCCGATGTCCAGGGAGAAGACATCGTGGTCATGACGGAAGAGCAGCGCGAGTATTACATCAGCTATTACGGACTGGACCGCCCGCTTCCCGAACAGTTCCTAGTATACCTCTCGAACCTCGTACAGGGGGATCTCGGCCAGAGCATCTATTACAAGATGCCGGTGATACAGGTCATCCTGCTCCACCTACCCTGGACCATCCTGATCGTCCTCTGCGCGACCGCCCTCAGCACCGTTGCAGGGGTTCTCCTCGGGACCCTTTCAGCACGGAACCGGAAACACGGGTCAGACCGGCTCATGATGACCGGCCTGATCGGATTCGCCGAGATCCCCTCGTTTCTCCTGGGACTCATCATCCTCCTCATTTTCGGCGTATACCTGCGGCTCTTCCCCCTGGCAGGAGCCGTCACCCCGTTCGCCCACTACACCAGCGTCCTGGACCAGGCAGGGGACATCGCGTACCACGCGTTCCTCCCGGTACTGACACTCTCCCTTGCGCAGTTGACCGGGGTCTATCTCCTTACGCGGAACACCCTGATCACGGTCTCCACCAAGGACTATATCAGGACCGCCCGCGCCAAAGGGCTCGGGGAAAAGACGGTGTGGACCCGGCATGCACTCCGGAATGCCCTCCTCCCGGTCGTGACCAGGACGGGTTTTATGATCGGGATGCTCATGGGCGGGGCAATCCTTGTCGAGAGCGTGTTCAGCTATCCCGGGATAGGATCGACGCTCCGGAGCGCCGTCGTCGGCCGCGATTATCCGCTGATCCAGGGAATCCTCCTGGTCGTTGCAGTCTCAATTCTCCTCTGCAACCTGATTGTCGACCGCGTATACGCACGCCTGGATCCCAGGGCTGCCGACTAGGTGACTGCCATGACGACCCGGTTCATCTCGTATACCCAAAACCTGCAGATCCTGTCGTTCTTCCGGGACATGTTCTATCACCTGGGAAAGACGTTCTCCCGGTTCAGCACGGAGGGGAAGATCGGGATATGCGGGGTTTCCCTCATCATCCTCATCGCGGTGTTTGCTCCCTTGTTATCCGGGTATCCCCCGGAAAAGATCACTGGAAAATCCCTCGAACCCCCGAGCGCGGCCCACCTGCTCGGTACGGACGAACTCGGCATGGACATCTGGGCCCAGATCTGTTACGGCGCACGCATGAGCATCTTCATCGGCCTCGCGGTGGCATGCATCGCAGGCCTCGGGGGAGGCGCCCTGGGAATACTCGCGGGATACCTTGGCGGTGCGGCGGACCAGCTGCTCATGCGGACGGTCGACGTTCTCATGGCCCTGCCGAGTTTCCCGCTCCTTGTTGTGATATCCGCATTCATGGGGCCCAGCATTGCAAATGTCATCGTGATCCTTGTCTTCTTCAGCTGGGCGAAACCTGCCAGGATCAGCAGGTCCCAGACCCTCTCGATCAAGAGCAACACCTACATCACCGCAGCCCGGAATTTCGGAGCGGGGCCCTGCTACCTGGTGCGGCGCCATATCCTGCCCGAGGTGCTGCCCATCCTCTTTGTACTCATCATCAGCATCACATCCTACGCGATCATTGCAGAAACCGGGCTCGCGTTCCTCGGCCTGGGGGATCCGACCTCAAAAAGCTGGGGGATGATGCTCCATTACGCAACCGGGTTCCGTTCCATCTATTTCACGCCATTCTGGCAGTGGTGGCTCCTGCCGCCGCTCTTCGCACTCATATTCCTGCTTCTCTGCCTCGCGTTCATTAGCAGGGACCTAGAGCAGGTACTGGACCCAAGACTCAGAAAGAACGGGGGGGCATGATGGCAGTCCTTGAAATCCGGGACCTGAAATGCCATTACACCACGGAAAAGAGCGTGGTAAAGGCGGTCGAAGGGATTTCCCTTACGGTCGGGCACGGCGAGATCATCGGGGTTGTGGGGGAGTCGGGAAGCGGAAAGACCACCCTTGCGCTCAGCATCATGCGGATCCTGCCCGAATCAGCCCGGGTGTCCGGAACAATCCACTATAACGGGACGGACCTTTCATCGCTTCCAGAGCAGGAGATGGACCGGGTCCGCTGGAAGGACATCGCCATCGTATTCCAGAATGGCCTCGAGGTGCTCAACCCGGTACTGACCGTGGGAAACCAGGTTATCGAGCCCCTGCTGAAACACAGTTCCGTCCCGGAGAAGGAAGCGGAAATCCGGTGCAGGGAACTGTTCCGGCTGGTGGGCCTCGATCCTGCCTGGATGAACACCTATCCCCACCAGCTCTCGGGGGGCATGCGCCAGCGGGTGCTGCTTGCAATGGCGCTCTCCTGCAACCCGAAACTCCTGATCCTGGACGAAGTCACCTCAGCCCTCGATGCTTTCACGCGAAAAGAGATCCGGGAGCTGCTGGCCGGCCTGCAGAAGACCTACGGGTACAGCATGATCGTGATATCCCATGATATCTCGTTCGTATCGTCGCTGGCATCCCGCCTGATCGTCCTGTACTCGGGCAGGATCGTGGAAGCCGGCCCGACCCTGGATATCCTGAACTCCCCCCGGCATCCCTATACCCGGGGTCTCGTCCATGCGACACCGGACATCTTCATCTACAAAGATCTCTGGGGCATACCGGGAGAATCCCCTGCCGGCGAAACCCACGAAGGCTGTCCCTTCAGCAGGAGATGCACGCAGTCTCTCGACATCTGCAGGAACACTTCTCCCGTGCTGCAATCCTGCGGGGACGGCCGGGAGATCGCCTGCCACCGGGGAGGCATCGCAATCCTCCTGAAAGCAGAAGGGCTCCGGTACCACTATACGCTTCCGGACAGGAAGATCCTACCTGCCGTAGACGGCGTGGACCTGGAAGTCTGCGAAGGGGAAGTCCTCGCAATTGTCGGACAGACCGGGTCAGGGAAATCCACCCTCGCCCACCTCCTGGCAGGAATCCTTCCCCCGGATAATGGAGACGTCGGGTTCCGGGAGGGGAAAGTCCACGGGGGAAATAACGGCCACAGGTTCGGGGGCATCCAGATCGTTTTCCAGGACCCGTTCAGTTCCACCAGCAGCCGGTTCACCGTGAAGGACGCAGTCAGAGAACCCCTCGATGTCAACGGGATCGGAAAACCTGATGAACGGCTTGGCCTTGTAAAAGAGGCGCTCGAACTCGTACGGCTTCCGTCGAAAGACCAGTTCCTGGAAAAATACTGCGGGGAACTGAGCGGCGGCCAGCGGCAGCGGGTGGCGCTCGCCCGTGCCATCGTCATGAAACCCAAGCTACTGATAGCCGATGAGATCACGTCGGCACTCGATGTCTCGACCGCGGCAAACGTCCTGCGGCTCCTCAAAGGCCTGCAGAACCGGCGGGGGTTTGCGATGATCTACATCTCCCACGATCTCACCCTCACCTTGAAAATTGCCGACAGGATAGCGGTAATGAACCAGGGAAAGATCGTGGAGACCGGAAACGCCCACGATGTGATGCTGACCCCCTGCGAAGAATATACGAAACGCCTGGTCGGATCCAGGATCGGGCTCTGTTGCCATACTCACGATGGGAACGACCCGGGGAAATCCGGTGGATTTTCCCTGGAATCCGGTTCCGGCCCGGAAGGTGAACTGACATGATCCTGAAACCATTCAAAAGGGAATCCCTGATGCCGCTCCCGGTGACCTTCATCTCAACGATCAGCAGGTCCGGGGTCCGGAACATCGCCCCCTACTCGTGCGTGATGCCGGTCCTCCGGCCGCTGGACCTGGTCTGCGTGGCTACGGGAAAGAAGAGAGATACGCTCGACAACATCCGGGAAACCGGGGAATTCGTGATAAACCTGGCAGGGACCGGGCAGATCGGCGCCGTGATTCCCACGGCAAAGTACTCCCCGCCCGATGCGGACGAATTCGAACTGGCAGGCCTTGAAGAGAAACCGTCCGTGGTCGTCAGGCCCCCGGGGATCCGGGGCTGCTACGCCTGGATGGAATGCACGCTTAAGACCATCTACGAGGAACCGCAGTACATTCTCCTCATCGGCAAAGTCGTGCATCTCGAAGCAGCGGACGAAATCTTCAATCCCGACGGTTCATGGAATGTCGGAACTGCCCGGCCCCTGATGATGATCGGATCGGACCGGGCCATGCATTACTGCTCGGTCACGGACACCGGGAAATCCGATCCCTTTGCCGCAATGTTTCCCGATAGAAAAGATCCGCTCGCGAAGATGTACCGGGAATGACTTCTTCCTTCGGGGGGGTTGCGCTGTTCTTCTTTCCATCGGAATTCCAGGATCTTCCCGGAAGAGACCGCGCCGGGTGATGGGGAGACCCTGCGTACGACTCTCAGGATCCCGGGAAACAGTCGTTTTACCTCCCGGATACCGGTGAAAGATTCCGTTTCCCGTAAAACCCGATGGCCCGGTTTTTCATTCCGTCCTGCCGAATACATAGGTTCCCAGGAAGAACATGACCGCATCGAACGCGATGAGCACTCCGATGTCCACAGGCATCGGGAAGAGAGGGATCCATGCGGAGCCCATCATGATAGACCTGAGCGCGTCGACACCGTACGTAAGGGGATTTGCATAACTGATCCAGAGCAGCCAGTCCGGAACGGTCGAAAGCGGGAAGAGCGCCCCGCTCAGGAAGAACATCGGCAGGTTGATGAACGTCTGGATAAGCCCGAACCCTTCGAAACTCTTCAGCAGGCTGGCAAAGGTCAGCCCGATACAGACAAGGCCTGCGCTTATCAGCAGCATGACAGGCAGTGCCTGCAGGAAAATGGCGAGATCGATATGTGCGCCTATCAGGAACGCGAACGGGAAAATGATGATGCCCTGGAACATGACATCCGTGCTTACGCCGAGCATTTTTCCCAAAAAGACGGACGACCGGGAGACCGGGGAAACCAGGATCTCCTTGAGAAAACCGAATTCCCTGTCCCAGATCACCGATACCCCCAGGAACATCGCAGTAAACAGCATCGCCTGGCATACCAGTCCCGGAAAGATGAACTCCTGGTAATTGTATCCGGATACCGCAGGGGAGAACCTCATTCCCGTCCCGAAGATGAACAGCCAGAGCAGCGGCTGGCAGAACGCATTGAGAAGCCGGGGTTTTTCCCGGAGGAATTTTTTGATTTCCCGACGCCAGAGCGTGGATATGCCCCTCCATTCGCTCATCTCCGGTGCCTCCGCATCATCGCCACCCGTCCGAAATGCTCCTTCACGCCGTCATGCCGCATCTCATTTCCCGTATAATGGCGGAACACGTCGTTCATGTCGGGATGGCTGAGATATACGGAATCGATACGGATGCCTGCCCGGGAGGCGCACTCGATAATCTGCGGGAGGATCACGTTGGCATTCCGGACGACTGCCTTCACTTCCCCGTCAATGACGGTCACGTCTTCCGAGATACGGCCTGCGAGTAACAGGTCCCGGAGGTCACTGCCCACCCCGGTCTTCAGGATGACCGTATCTCCCCCGAGCCCCTGTTTCAGTGCCGTGGGGTGGTCGAGAGCGACGATCCTTCCGCGATCGATGATGGCGATGCGGTCGCAGAGCCGGTCCGCTTCCTCCATATAATGGGTGGTAAGGATGATCGTCATGTCCTTCTGTTTCCGGATCTTCCGGATATATTCCCAGATGTGTTCCCTGCTCTGGGGGTCGAGGCCGATGGTCGGTTCATCGAGGAAAAGCACTTTCGGGTAATGGAGGAGCCCCCGGGCGATCTCCAGCCGCCTCCGCATCCCCCCGGAATACGTGTGCACGAAATCGTCCGCTTTATCCTCCAGCCTGACCAGTTCAAGGACCGACGCGATCCGTGCATCCTGTTCGGACAAGGGAACATCGTACAGGTCGGCATGCATCCGGAGGTTTTCCAGCGCGGTCATGTCTGCATCGATACTCGGGTCCTGGAAGACGATCCCGATAGATTTTCTGACCTGTGCAGATTCCCTGATGATATCAAAGGTATCGACCCGGGCCGTCCCGGAGGTGGGCCTTAAGATGGTACAGAGCATGGACAGCAGGGTGGATTTTCCCGCCCCGTTCGGCCCGAGCAGTCCGAACACTTCGCCCCGTTCGATACGGAGGTTTATCGCATCGACCGCGGTGTTTGATCCGAACCGCCTGGTCAGATCGAACGTCTCGATGACAGGCGCCATTACAAAAACCCCGGATTCATCCCGGCATATTCTACCTCCCGCTTTATCAGTATCACGATTCATTACCGGATTTCCTAAAAAATATGATCCATAGGTACCCTTCGTAAGCCCGGTATGCGGGCTGCCCCGGCCGGATAACGGACTCTCTTCTGGCGGGATACCTAAGGGGCCGGCGGGAATTCCGGTCATCCTGCAGGGTGTCATTCCGGAACGAAATCAACCGAAAAAATAGCCGGATTTTCTGCAATTCCTCGGAACTGTAATGAAAATAATTTACTATTTTTAATAAAATATCATAAGAATAGGAAGAAAAGATCATATTTTTAAAGATTCTTACTAACGGTAATTACATGAATACAAATGATCCGGCAGTATCCGGAAAAGGTGAGGAATACCCATGTCCCTGATCGAGATCGCTGCAGCGGTGATCCTGCTGGTGGTTCTTGCCGTACTCATCATCCTCTCTGTCAAGGTGATGCGCCAGTATGAGCGGGCAGTGGTATTCAGGCTCGGGCGGCTCGACGGGGTAAAAGGACCCGGCATATTCCTGATCATACCCTTTATCGACCGCATCGTCCGGGTCGACCTCCGTGTCAGGCAGCTGGATGTCCCCAAGCAGACCATCGTCACCCGGGACAACATCAGCGTCGATGTCGACGCCATCATCTATTACCACGTAACCAACGCGGGCCTCGCAATAGTCAAAGTCGAGGACTATGAAGCGGCAACCGCGCTCATCGCCCAGACCACCCTCCGGGATGTCCTCGGGCAGAACGAGCTGGATACCATCCTTTCGGTCCGGGATTCCCTGAACCAGAAAATCCAGGAGACGCTTGAGAGCGTAACGGAACCATGGGGTATCCAGGTGGATATCGTGACCATACGGGATATCTCCCTTCCGGAGAACATGCTCCGTGCAATCGCGCGCCAGGCCGAAGCCGAACGGGAAAAGCGGGCCCGGATCATCCTGGCCGACGGGGAATACCAGGCTTCAGCGCGGATGTGCGAGGCGGCGGACCTCTACGAAAAAACACCGGTCGCCCTCAAACTCCGTGAATTCCAGACGCTCTCCGAAATTGCCAAGGAGCGGAATCTCATCGTGGTTACGAATGGCACTGATACCCTTGGCACGACACTCGGCTGCGTAAAGGCACTGGACCGGTGAAGTCCGTGCGGAGGGGGGGGACGGCTCCGGGAAAGGCCTGGGACACCGGGAAAAAAACCAGGACCGGAAAGATCAGCAAAATCGAAGAGGCTCACGCCCAGTCCGTCTGGAAAAAAGTGCTCTTCCTCCTTGCCCTGGCCACTCTCCTCATCCTCGCTGTGGGGGTGATCATAACAATCGGCCCGATGCCCATTACGGTCCCCGAAGTCTACGGAATCCTGATCAACAGGTTGATCCCGGGCTGTTTTTCCATCGGCAAATCCATGGAAAATGTCGTCCTGCAGATCCGGCTTCCCCGCATCCTGGGAGCAATCATCGTAGGATTCGGTCTTGCGATCTGCGGCTGCGTTATGCAGGCGGTCCTGAAAAACCCGCTGGCAAGCCCCTTCACCCTCGGGATCTCAGCCGGAGCCCAGTTTGGGGTGTCCCTTGCAGCGGTCCTGGGAGTTACCATCCTCGGAGGCCCCTATTTCCTGATCGGGAATGCTTTCCTCTTCGCACTTATCTGCTCGGGAGTCATCATCGGCCTCTCGGGAATAAAAGGCGCAACCTCTGAAACGATGATACTTGCCGGTATTGCGATCAATTACCTGTTCCAGGCAACGAACCAGTTCTTCAGTTACATCGCAAACGACGACCAGCTCCGTCTCATGTCCGTATGGGGGATGGGAAGCATCTCCGGCCTCAACTGGCACAGCATCCTCCTGCTCGGAATCGTGGCGGTAATCTGCATCCCCCTTCTCTACAGCAAAGCCTGGGACCTCAACCTGATGACCGTCGGGGACGAAAGTGCAAAGAGCATGGGTGTCGACGCCGGCCATGTGCGGGTCTTCATCATGGTGGTATCGAGCCTCCTCGTCTCGGTCCTCGTGGCATTTGTCGGGGTCATCGGGTTCATCGGGCTCGTTGCACCCCATATCGGGCGCATGATACTCGGCAGCGATCACCGGTATCTTATTCCTGCCGCAGGAGGGCTCGGAGCTGCCCTCCTCCTCTTTGCGGACGCCATCTCCGTGAACCTCCTTGCACCAACTACAATTCCGACAGGAATCGTTATGTCGATGATCGGGGTGCCATTCTTCCTCTACCTCATCCTGAGAGGCAAACGGAGGGAATACTGGTCATGATCATAAAGTTATCAGTAAACGATCTCTCGTTCCGGTACCACAGTACCGATGTTCTCCGCAACCTCTGCCTCGAAGTCGGGGATGGCAGGATTGTGAGTGTCGTCGGGCCGAACGGTTCCGGAAAATCGACCCTGATTAAATGCATCGACCGGATCCTTCTCCCCCAGGAGGGAACTGTCTCGGTCGACCGGTGCGATCTCGCCAAAATGCCGCGGGTCACCCTGGCAAAAACGATCGCGTATGTTCCCCAGAATTCCCTGCGGGTATTCCCGAATACCGTTTTTGATGTGGTACTCATGGGAAGGCGTCCCCATCTCGGATGGCGAGGGGGCTCACAGGACGATGAAATCGTCTGGGCAGTGCTCAGGCTTCTCGGCCTGGAAGAACTCGCCCTTTCGCCATTCACCGAACTCTCCGGCGGCCAGCAGCAGAAAGTCCTCATTGCACGCGCACTCGCCCAGGAGACCGGGATAATCCTCCTGGACGAACCTACCAGCAACCTCGATATCTGGCACCAGATCGATGTGATGGACGTCATCAGGACACTCGTGCGTCAGCGGGACCTTACCGCGATCGTCGCAATCCATGACCTCAACATGGCAGCCAGGTACTCCGATACCATCGTGATGATGAAACGGGGAACGATTGTGGCAGCAGGCCCGCCGGGCGAAGTATTAACCGGTGAAAACCTGGCCTCGGTGTACGGTATCCGGGCAAATGTCAGGACATCCGAAGATATTCCGTTCATCATTCCCCTGTCCCGCATACCGGTGCGCTCCGGGAAAGGGAGGAGGATCTGATGCACGGGAGTACTCTTTCGGGCGCCCGCCCGGAACATATGCAGGGAACCGGTGGTGAACCGCAGTCCTGCATATCGTTTGGCATACGTTCATATTGTCCAGTAGTATCAGGTTTTACAAAAAACAAAAACAATCCGATTTTTTTGAGGGAATTCCCGGAGTACTGCATGATCAGAAAACCGGTGAACTGGATTTTTTTCCTCACGCTTCTTCTTGTCCTGGGTTTTGTCGTAACACCCGGGTGCACCAGCGCACCCTCGGAAAACAGCACCGATGCGTCCCAGATGCGGACGATAACGGATACTTCCGGCCGTAACGTCACGATACCGCACGAGGTTACCCAAGTCGTCTGCTCCTCGGGGGGGACCTGTGTCAGGTACCTGGTGTACCTGGACGGAGCGGATACCCTCGTCGGCGTGGAGAGCGGGGAGCACTATAATGCGACGACCGGGGACAACCGGGCATATGTTATTGCCAATCCCCAGTTCGCCGATCTGCCCTACACCGGCTCATCCTCCAGTAACTCAGCAAGTCTCGAACAGATCATCGCTCTCAAACCCCAGGTCATCTTCACCATGGGATCGGCATCCAACCAGTCCAGCGAGGCACTCTCCTCTGCCGATACCATGCAGACCAAGACCGGAATTCCGGTCATTTCCCTGGCGACGGGCTCCCTCCAGTCGGATGAAAGCAAAGAGGAGATGTATGCCACGTACCGTCTTCTCGGCAAAGTTCTCGGGAAGGAAGACCGGGCCGAGCAGTTGATAGCCTACATTGATGCCACAATCGCCGATCTCAATAACCGGACAAAGGATATCCCGGAATCCGGGCAGAAGACCGCTTTCGTCGGGGGGCTTTCCCATGGCGGGGCGCACGGGCTCCTTTCGACCCAGTCAGAATACATGCCGTTTGTCTGGAACCACGTGAAGAACGTCGCCAATGGATCCGGTATCCAGGGTGCGGACTTTTCCAAGGAAGGCCTGATCTATGCGGATCCGGAGTTCATCTTCGTTGATGCCGGAACCCTGGGCGTCCAGGACGAGATCAGCGGGATCGACGATATCAGGAGTCCGGTGTTTGCGGATATGAAAGCGGTGAAGAGCGGGAATGTCTATACCACCCTGCCCTATACCAGCCGCATGACCAACCTCGAAACCCAGCTGGTGGACGGCTACTTCGTGGGAAAAACCGTGTACCCGGACCGGTTTACGGACATCGATCCCAAGGTCAAGGCGGATGAGATCTACACGATGTTTGTCGGAGAACCGGTCTTTGATCGGCTGAATGCCAGGTGTAACTACCTGGGCTTTGAAAAAGTACCCCTCTCGTAACGGCTGGCGCGGGAAAATCCACCGCTACCGGTGCGGCCGGGCCGGAGAAGGAAAAATTTTCCGGATCGGGGCATTTCCGGAAGGAGTCATGCGCTTCCGAAATCCCCCGGGAAATGCCCGGTTCCGCTCCACCCAGTCCGGGACGGCCCCTGAGTGCGATACTCTTTCCGGAACATCATACGAAAAAATAAAATGATCGTATTTTTTTAAGAATTATTGCGAATATATCCCTATGGGTACGAGGACAAATTATTCCCTGGTCATCCTGTTTGGTACTATCCTGATCGTTTTTCTGGCGGCAGCCGGATGTACCGGCACGAGTCCCCCGGATAATACTTCATCCGGATCAGCGGTAACTTCCCTGACGGACGGGTACGGGAGAACCGTTTCCATCCCGTCCCCTGCTACGAGAGTCGTCTGCTCTGCAGGAGGGCCGTGTGTCCGGTACCTTGTGTACATCGATGCAGCGGATGCCCTTATCGGGGTGGACAGCGGAGACAAACCGAACTCGACAACCGCGACGTCCCGGGATACCCGTTCCTACACCCTCGCAAACCCCCAGTTCGCGAACCTCTCCCTCATCGGATCTGCCAACAATAATGCGAACCTCGAGCAGATCATCGCGCTCAGCCCGCAGCTGATATTCATGATGGGATACGTGAACAACCAGACCGGGGACTCGATCTCCCCGGCAGATACGATGCAGGCCAAGACCGGAATCCCCGTGGTCGCAGTAACGTCAGGATCGTATGCCACGGAAGAGGGCCGGGCAGAGATGTACGATTCGTTCCGGCTCATGGGCAGGATCCTGGGGAAAGAAGACCGGGCCGAACAGCTGACAGTCTACATCGATGCCGCAATCGCCGATCTCGATAACCGCACAAAGGATATCCCGGAATCCGAGCAGAAGACCGCTTTTATCGGTGGCCTCTCCTACAGCGGATCGCACGGCCTTATGTCCACGCAGTCCGCGTATCCCCCCTTCCTGTGGGACCATGTGAAAAATGTCGCGAATGGATCGGTTCTCCAGACCGCAGAGCTCTCGAAAGAGGGGCTGATATACGCGGATCCGGACTATATCTTCATTGATGCCGGGACCCTGGGCGTCCAGGATGAGATCAGCGGTTTTGAGGATATCCGGAGTCAGGTTTTTTCCGATATGAAGGCCGTGAAAAACGGGAACGTGTATGCGACCCTTCCCTACAATTACCGCAGTTCCAATCTCGACACCATACTTGCCGATTCCTACTTCATAGGGAAAATCGTCTATCCCGACCGGTTCACGGACATCGATCCCAAGGAGAAAGCAGACGAGATCTACACGATGTTTGTGGGGGAACCGGTGTTTGGCAGGATCAATGCCAACTGCAACAACACGGGATTTGAGAAAGTGTCGCTTACCAGGACATGAGAACCTCTGTGATCGGGACGGAAGATCCGGTTGCCGGCCGGAATGAGGGGCTCCTGCCATCCCTGCAACGGGTGGACCCGTCTTCCCCTGAAGGTGGCAGGAACTTCAGGAATTTTTCCCTGCCCCGGGATGGGGAACTGAAGATAACCGCAGGGAACGGGAAATCCGACCGGTGATGACGAATACGGCCCGGAAATTCCGGCTCCGCATGCAGGAGGGAAGATTCGGAACTATTCAGAACCGGTGACGTTCAGGATCAATTCCTGTCCGGGAGAACTGAGTATGACAATACCACATGAACCAATGAATCGCCTGGGCGAACACCGGTCCGGAAACCGGGGATTTGCCCCGGGAAAACCGGGGCTCATTCCGGAGCAGTCCCGCCCTGCGGATTATCCGGACGGGATGCAGAGTCCGCACCGTTCCCTTCTTCCGGCCCTGAACCGGACGGGATACCCGCAGGCGCACCCCGACAGTAGTCCCCGTTCCCAGCGGGAGGTAAGAGTATGCAGGTAGAACTCAATCCAATCGGCTACGTATCGTCCCCCTATAAAGTGAGAGGGGACGCGCCCCGGCAGGGCAGGTTGAGAGATACGATCTCCGAGATTATCATGAACGAAGAGTATCTTCCCGGCCTCTTCAGGGTCGAAGAGAAAAAACATCTCTTTGTCCTCTGCTGGTTTGACCGGTCGGACCGCTCGGTCCTCCGTGCCACACCGCCCCACAACCCTACCGAGCACGGGGTATTTGCCACACGGTCCCCGAACCGGCCCAACCCGATCAGCCTTTCCCTCGTGGACCTCCTCGGGATAGAGGGCCGTATCGTGAGGGTCAGGGGCCTGGATGCCCTGGACGGGACACCGGTTCTCGATATCAAACCGCATGCTTCCGAGATAGACTGTCCGAAGGCGGATGAGCCGGGTTCCTGATACCTGGAACGGAACCGGTACCGACATGGGCCGGCCCGGTTCCCCGGTTTTTCCGAATCTGCCGGATCCCTGCCCTTTGCAGTTCCGTACCGCCAGCCGCAGTGCCCGGCCTCTCCGGCAGAGATATACGGTTCCCAAGCCGTACGCGATCCCGGGTATTTCACGGCTCTGATTCGTATAACTCGAAGTACAGCCCTTTCTTCTCCATCAGGCCCTCATGGTTCCCGCTTTCCACGATCTTTCCCCTGCTCATAACGTAAATCGTGTCGGCTTTCCGGATTGTCGAGAGCCGGTGGGCAATAATGAAGGTGGTGATATTCTCAGATATGGTGTTGATGGAAGCCTGGACTATCGCCTCGGATTCGTTGTCGAGGTTACTGGTCGCCTCGTCAAGGACGAGCAGCTCCGGGTTCCGTACGAGCGCCCGGGCGATAGCGATCCTCTGTTTTTCCCCCCCTGACAACTTGATCCCCTGGTCTCCTACGATACTGTCGTACGTATCGGGCAGTTCCTCGATGAACGTATGAATATTGGCTTTTCTTGCCGATTCGACAATCTCCTTTTCCGTATAGTCCCCTCCGAACGTGATGTTGTCCCGGATGGTCGCATTGTAAATGAACGTATCCTGGCTCACGTATCCGACCTTCTGCAGGAAGGTCTCCCGGTCGTATTCCCGCAGGTCGTGTCCGTTCAGGAAAATGCTCCCGGCCTGCACATCGTAATAGCGGAGAAGCAGGGAGACGAGCGTCGATTTGCCGGAACCGGAATGGCCGACGAGGGCGGTAACCCGGTTCCTCTGGATGGACAGATGCAGACCTTCTATCAGTTTCTGGTCAGAATAATACGAGAACTTCACATCGTCAAAGAGGATATCCGATGAAAGCGTGTCGAATCTCCGTGTCCCGTTCCTGATCGTATGGTAGCGCGTATCGTTCAGGAACTGGTAGATCGTATCCAGGTTCGGCCACTGGTCCATGATCCCCATGTACTGGTTGCTGAGCATGGCGAGCCGGGGGATGACTTTCATCGCTGAGAAGACGAATGTACCCATCAGGGGAATGATGAACAGGAATTTTTCCTGGTACAGGTAGTAAAAAGATATCACCAAAGCCGCAATTCCCACCAGGAACAAAAACTGGAGCGTCGCACCCGGCAGCTGCCGGAAGAAACTGAGCCGGATATATTTATCCCAGTACTCGTCAAGCGCCCGATTGTATTTCTTCTTCCAGTACTCATCGCCGTTGACGGACCGGATCTGCCGCAGCCCGGTTACATACCCGCTGAGTACCTCGTTCTCGGACTGCATGGACCGCATGTGGAGCCTGCCCAGCCGGAACGAGAATTTCTTCCCGATCATCCTGACGACCAGAATAAAAAGGAGCCCGCCCCCGAGAAGCAGGATCACTGCGGTCATCGATACGAAAAACAGGGTGCCAAGGACGGTGACCACGACAATGCTTGCGGAGAACATCGAAGTGGCTGTTTCCAGGAAATGCCGCACTTCCGAGGGGGCGGTTATCACATTATAGAGGATATCCCCCCGTTTGTTTTCCACATAATACTGGTAATCGTTCCGGATGAGTTTATCGAAGATCGTCCGTTTCGTTTTTATGATCACCTTTTTCGTGAAGTGGAAGGAGAGGTAACTGTATACGAGACCTATGACAAACGTGAGCAGAACGAGCAGGATGAACAGGATAGAGAATAGTACGATATCCGGCAGCGAAAACCAGTTCCGCACTGCCATGTAGAACGGTTCGAATATCGCGATATCCGGGCCCTGGAAATCGATGGTCGCATTCATGATCGGATACAAAAGGACGATCTGGAAGGTCTCCAGGAGACCAGACAGCACGCTCAGGACAAGGAGCGCAAGAAGATATCCCTTATAACCTTCGCTATAGAATCGCAGCAGCCCGGATAACCGGTGCAAACCATTGAATTTCTCCTTTATCCGGCAGCTCAGTACGGACCCCAGCCGGAACGCACCTCCGGTGATAGTGGTGTTGTGCAGCATGGAACGATCAGAACGGTGGTTTTATCTTTTCTTCCGGTACGAACAGCTTCAATCCGATCATCCGTTCTTCAGTCTCATGCAGGGTGCCCGCATCGGTTGCAGTATTTTCAGCAAGCCGTAACACCCAGACAGTTTCTAGTTATTACAATATCAGCCATATGTCATACACTTTATCTTACCAAGTTATGATTTTTCTCATTTTACTTTCCACCCGTTCTTTTCGGACGGGTCCGGGATATACCATCAGATACCCATGACTTCCGGATCATTTCATTCCGATCAGCCGTGCCGAGTTGGCGATGACCGGAATCGAAGAGAGTTCGTGCAGAAGCGCACCGTTTACTGATGTCAGGCCGCCGGGGATGACCAGGCAGGAATTCGGAGCAGGTGAAAACTACGGAAGAAATCAAATCACTTATAAAGTACAAGAAGGATATCTATGATTCATACTTTGTAATGACACTATTCATAACAAGTAGTATTTATGAGCGTCAGGGAGAGTATTTTCGATGAAACTGATCGTTTGCGGAAAAGGCGGATCCGGAAAGAGTACGTTAATAGCACTTCTTGCAAGGCATTATGCAGGCCTCGGACGGCAGGTACTTGTCGTAGACACCGATGAATCGAATGCCGGGCTGCATCGCCTCCTGGGGACCGGAGCGCCGAAAGATCTTCTCGGGTTTTTTGGCGGAAAGAGAAAGATGATGGAAGGATTCCGGGATGCGCGACAGAACAAGGCTTCTCCGGATTCCCCTCCGGTGAGCTGTTCCTGGACGATCGATACCATCCCCCGGGAATATGTTTCCGGAACGAATGGCGTGCAGCTGGTTGCAATCGGGAAAATTCATGAAGCAGGGGAAGGATGCGCATGTCCGATGGGGGTTCTTGCCAAGCAGTTCCTGTCCGGGCTGACCCTTAATCCGAATGACATTGTCCTTATCGATACGGAGGCAGGCATCGAACATTTCGGCCGCGGGATTGACAAGGTATGCAATGCCATCGTGATGGTCATTGACCCGTCGTACGAATCGATCCATCTTGCCGGCATGGTTTCCGGAATGGCGGGAACGATCGATGTCCCGCTCTTTTACGTCCTGAACAAGACCGATGCCGAAACTTCACTGACGGTCCGGAATGCCATTCCGGATACGGACCGGATCATCGGGGAATTTATGCAGAACCCGGCTCTTCTTGCCGCAGGACTCGAAGGGCGGGAGCTCCCGGCGGGTTACCCTGCCGTTTCAGAGGTCGTGGAAAATATCAGGGCCCGGGTCGGTTAGTCCTGGTCGCTGCTCTGTCACGGCAATCCCGATATCCCGGCCGGGTATCCGGTATCCCCTTTCCCGCAGGTCCAGACCGGCCGGCTGATCCCCCTGTTTTTCCCCGGAAGAGGCATCCTCCGGATATCAGGTGCGGCCGGGGATTCAGTCCGGGAAAGTCCGTACATCCCTTCCGGAACATGCGGGGCGCGTCTCTCCTGCGGGCTGGATTCTGATAAAAGATACCTGTTTCCCCGGATTTCTCCCATGAGTGCGATACACGTCCATGAACTGACAAAGAAGTTCGACGATCTGATTGCCGTAGACAACGTGTCGTTTACGGTTGCGCCCGGGGAAGTGTTCGGGCTCCTGGGGCCGAACGGTGCCGGAAAAACCACGATTCTCAATATGCTCACCACCCTGCTTACTCCAACCTCCGGCAGCGCAGAAATTGCCGGGTTCGACATTAAAAAAGCACCCGGCCAGGTGCGCAATACCATCGGGATAATCTTCCAGGACCCTTCCCTGGACATGGGGCTGACCGGCCGGGAAAACCTTGAGTTCCATGCGATGATGTATAACATCGGGGCATCGGAACGGAAAAAAAGGATCTCCGAAGTCCTGGATGTCGTCCAGCTCACCGGGAAAGCCGACACTATCGTTGAATATTACTCGGGAGGCATGAAACGGAGGCTGGAAATTGCGCGCGGCCTTATCCATCATCCCCAGGTTCTCTTCCTTGACGAACCTACCCTCGGGCTCGATGCCCAGACCCGGAGAACCATCTGGGAGTATATCCGGACACTCAACCGGGAATACAAAACTTCGGTAATTCTGACGACGCATTACATGGAAGAAGCGGATTATCTCTGCGATCGGATTGCAATTATCGATCACGGGAAGATCATAGCGCTCGATACGCCCGATGGCCTCAAGAGCAATTACCAGGGGGACCGGGTCATTCTGCAGATAAACACCCCGTCGGAATCATTCCTTTCCGGCCTTAAGGAGAAAGACTGGGTCCGGGAAATTGATTCTGACGAGGGAGAACTCATGCTCACAATTGCAAACGGGGAAGAGACCCTGCCGGAACTCTTCCATCTTGCCCAGGGATCCGGTGTCACCATCCGGTCCGTGAATATCCGCAGGCCGAGCCTGGAAGACGTGTTCATTCATCTCACAGGTTCCGCTATCCGCGAAGAGGACGGTTCGCGCCGTTCCGCTATGCGGGAGAACAGGAGAAGGAGGATGATGCGGTGATCCAGCCGAATGCAATATATGTCCTCTGGCTCCGGGAGATGATCAAATACGTACGTGCCAAATCGCGGATTTTCGGGGCGATTGCCATGCCGGTGTTTATGCTGGTTTTCATGGGCCTCGGGTTCCGCAGGGTCGATATCCCGGGGATTCCGGAATCCCTCGGATACATCCAGTACTTTGTTCCGGGAATGGTGGGCATGACGCTCCTTTTCTCCTCTGCATATTCCGGGATGGGCGTTATTATGGATCGCCAGTACGGATTCCTCAAAGAGGTCATGGTGACTCCGGCGAGCCGCACGTCCATCGTACTTGGCATGATTGCCGGTGGCTCCACGACAGCAATCATCCAGGCGGTAATGATCATGATCCTCTCGCTCTTCCTCGGGTTTCACCTGCCGGGCGTTCCTGAAATTTTTGCGGCTGTCGGCATCATGGTGCTCATAACGGTAATTTTCATCAGTATCGGGCTGACAATCTCCTCGTTTCTGAAGGACCTGCACGGATTCAACCTGATAATTAATTTTATCGTCTTTCCGGTCTTCCTGCTCTCCGGTGCGCTTTTTCCGGTGGCAAACCTGCCGGCGCCAATCCGGATCTTCTCCTACATCGATCCCCTGACCTACGGAGTGGATGCCCTCCGGGGCGTTATGATCGGGTTTTCGGAATTTTCCCTTATTCTCGATCTGGGGATCCTTGCATCCGTATCCCTGTGCCTGGTGGGATTGAGCGGATATTTCTTCAGAAAAAACGAAGCCATCTGATACCTTCCAAAAATTTTTTTGGGGAGCGTCCCGGCTTTCTTTCAGAAACATTCCGTTTGGGGAAACAGACTGTCCGCTTTCCCCTGACGCAGGAAATTTCTGTTCCGGGTATTCCGGTCCCCGGCAGGAAACACCCGAAACTTCGCTATCGTTATTCAATCGTCCTGCCGGTTCAATCCTGTCATGAAGACTTCTTCACCGGTCTCGCCCGTACCGGCAGGATGAACTTCCCATACTCGTTCTCGATAACGAACGATTCCACGCCGTACACCTGCCGGATGCAGTCCGGTGTCAGCACCATATCCGGTTTCCCGTACCCTACCATCTTTCCGTGATTAAGCACGAGGACTTTATCGGAATACCGGTACGCAAGGTTAAGATCGTGGACCGCGATGATCATCGATGCGCCCCGCTCCCAGGTGACATTGCGCATGGTCTCCATGACCTCGATCTGGTACCTGATATCGAGGGCGCTGGTCGGCTCATCGAAGAGGAAGATCTGCGGGTCCTGGGCGAGCGCCCGTGCGATGAAGACTTTCTGCCGCTCTCCGCCCGAGATCTGGTCCATGTATTTCCCTGCCATCTCCCCCATCTCCAGGGCGTCGAGGGACTGCTGGACCCGGGTGAGCTCCTCGTCTGAAACCGACCACTTGATATGCTGCCTGCGTCCGAGAAGCACCGTCTCGAAGACCGTTGAATACAGCGTGTACGTGAAATGCTGGGGGACGTATCCCACCATTTTTGCGAGGTCAATGGGATCGATGGTGTCGATATCGGTGCCATCGATAAGGATCTTCCCGGCTGTCTGGTGGTGAACGGAGGCCAGGGTCTTGATCAGCGTCGATTTTCCCGAGCCGTTGGGACCCACGAGTGCGACGATCTCCCCGCCGCCCGCTGAGATCGATATGTCGTCAAGGACACGCGTTGTATCGTAATCCTTGCAGAGCCGGTCTATCACGATCTCCATCTTGCAGCCTCCTAGTAGAGTCCCCGTCCTCTTGCCCGCATGATCAGGAAGAGGAAGAATATCCCGCCGATCACGTACATGATGACCCCGACCGGGATCTCGACCGGGCTCATCACTGTCCGTGCCATCGTGTCCGATATGAGAAGAATGGCAGCACCCAGGAGGGCAGAGCACGGGATCAGGTACCGGTGGTCGTTCCCGATGATCATCCGGCAGATATGGGGGCCCATCAGCCCGATAAACCCGATGATTCCGGTGAATGCAAGGCAGCAGGACGAGATGAATGTCGCGATCATGAGTCCCGTAAGACGGATGCGGCCCACATTGATTCCCAGGTTCTTTGCGACATCGTCCCCTGCAGAGAGGGCATTGAGGTCCCAGGACATCCGCTCCAGGAGGATGAAGGAGACGATGCTGAGCGGGATTAAGATGAGGACCGCATTCCAGCTGGCACCCCACATCCCGCCCATCAGCCAGATCGTGATCTCCCTGAGTTTCTCATCGCTGGTCAGGTACTTGAGGGCCGTAATCCCTGCAGTAAAGAGATAGCCGATGACCACCCCGGACAGGATGAGCGTCGACTGGGATATCCCCCGGGACCGGGAAATGCCGTATACCAGGAACATCGAGAGCCAGCCGACAAGGAATGCCATAACGATGATGAATACATTGTAGCTGATCATCCCTGCGGCATATGCCCCGAGAATTCCCGGGCCGATCACGATTGCGATGGCAGCCCCGAACGATGCTGCCGCCGAAAGACCTAACGTAAACGAGTCCACGAGCGGGTTCCGTAGGAGTCCCTGCATGACGGTACCGGCAACCGCGAGGCTGATCCCGGTCAGGATGGCAAGGAGGATCCGGGGCAGGCGGAACCCGATAACGATCAGTTCCGCCTGGGGGTTTGCGGGTGCCGGGATATCAATAGGTATCCATTGCGACAGGGAATGCCCGATAGCAAGCAGCGTATCCGCTGGAGAAAGGGAGACTGTCCCGATTCCTGCCGAGATGACTGCTGCTGCAAAGACAAGCACGAGCAGGAACAGGAGCAGCCAGATCCTTCTCGCGCTTCCTGCCTTGTAGAGCCGGTGGACAACACCCTGGGGTACCGCACCGGGTTTCTGGGAGAGGGTCATTCGTGTTTTCCAAAGAGAAATAGTCTGAAAGAGATCAAGAACCGGAAATCCCGGTTACATGCCGATTCCTTTCACCGCGTTCGCGATATCCTCTGCCTGGAGATCCTCGAGCCTGAGGTATTTCGCCCCCATCTCGTCCGAGATCCGGTGGGCAAGGCCGAACGATATGAGTCCCTGCTCGGAATCGATCACGAACGAGGAGACCCCTGCTTCGCGGATGTGAGCCGCGGCTTCCTTTGCGTCGTCAAGGGGAGCACCGGAGCCCATGCCCACGTTCGCCTTCCCATCCGAGATCAGGATCATGCGGGGGATGGTGTGATGGTTAATCATGAGTTCCCGCTGGATGACCTCCAGCCCCTTGGAGAGCCCGTGGGCAAGCGGGGTCTTTCCTCCGACCGGCAGCTGCTGCATAGATTTCCTGGCAAGTTCAACACTGGATGTGGGAGACAGGAGGACTTCTGCCGAATTCCCCCGGAATGCGACAAGCCCGACCCGGTCGCGTTTCTGGTACGCGTCGATCAGGAGCGTGAGGATTGCGCCCTTCACAGCGGTCATCCTCCGCTGCGCCCCCATGCTCCCGCTGGCATCGACAACAAAGAGGACAGTATTTCCCATCTTCCGTTCCCGGACTTTCTCCCGCAGATCGGATGACTCGATCCTGACTGCGAGTTCCCCGGGCCGGCCAGATTGGTACGGGGCAGCGGCCCGGATGGTTGCATCAAGGGCGATATCCACCGTGGGCTCTCCCGGGATACGGCTCCGGATGTATTTACCGTCCCGGGATTCGGTGACGCTCCGCCTCCCGTTTCCCTCGCGCCGGAACGAATCGGGACGCTGGGGTTTCCGGACCGACTGCTGGTTCAGCCTGAAGGGTGAACCCTCGACAAACTGGGTGGTTGCCGATGCGTCGGGCATCCGGTTCTCTTTCGGTTTCTGGTTTTCGGGGGGGGTATGCTGATGTTCCGGCTGTTTTTTCTCCTGCTGCGACTTCTGGATGGACTGTTCCATCTTCTGCTTATCCATCTGCTGCTCCGAGAACGGCCGCCTGCGCATCCGGTGGGAGAGAACGAGCGCCGCCGCTTCCCGGACATCGTCCTCGCTGACTTCGGTTCTCCCGTTGTATGTAGCGATGGTTGCCGCAGTTTTCATCATCGTGATATCTGCCCGGTGGCCGTCAACCGCCATATCGATGCAGATCTGCGCGATCATTTTCAGCATCTCATCCGAGACCGTAACGTTCGGGAGCAGCTCCCGCGCAACGACAATCCGTTTCCTCAGGGCATTTTCCTCGGCTTCCCATCTGCGCTGGAACTCCTCCGGGGCGCTCTCGTATGCCATTCTCCGCCGGATCACTTCCACCCGGGTATCAGCATCATGGATTCCCTCGATATCGACACAGAGCCCGAACCGGTCGAGAAGCTGGGGCCGCAGTTCCCCTTCCTCGGGATTCATCGTCCCGACCAAGATAAAGGAAGACGGATGGGAGTACGACACCCCTTCGCGTTCGATATAGTTCACGCCCATTGCAGCGGCATCGAGGAGGACATCGACGATATGATCGTTTAAGAGGTTCACTTCATCCACGTACAGGATGTTCCGGTGGGCCTGGGCCAGGATTCCCGGCTCGAATTTTTTCTCCCCCTTTTTCAGGGCATGTTCGATATCGAGACTGCCCACGACTTTATCTTCAGTCGCACTTATCGGGAGTTCGACGACCCGCATGCGGGACACTTTCGTCGGCAGGGAAGGATACCGGGCCAGGCACTCGTCGCAGAGCGATTTTTTGTCTGCAGGATCGCAGCCGAACATGCAGCCGTCCACGACAACACGGTCGGGAAGGAGGTTTGCCAGGGCGCGGGCAGCGGTGGATTTTGCAGTCCCCTTCTCTCCCTTGATGAGGACACCCCCTATCCGGGGATTGATGGCATTCAGGAGAAGGGCTTTTTTCATCTGGTCCTGCCCGACAATCGCTGAGAACGGGTAACTGTTATCAGAACGGTCCACTGCATATCACCTTACCAAAAAACACATTCCGGTTATCTTTTTTACTACATTGTCAAGTTTGATGCTAATAAATATTTCAATTTTACAGTTTGTTGCCATCAGGTGTTACCAAAATAAAATAATTTAAAATCAAACAGGGACAATAACCACAGACAGGCAGCAGGGTCCTCCCCGCCCGCCTGGTACTTCCCACACTACACGGGTTGTCCTGCAGAACCCCCGATAAAGGCCGGTTTCACCTTTTCCTGCCAGGGCAGACCCGTAACTTCCCGTACAGGGAGCAGGAACCAGCGATGAAGATCGTATCGATCATGTGGAACGCCTATGTCCCGATCCTCCAGCGGGCAGCGGCAGCAGCGGGTGTCGACCTCACCATCTTCCCGAACCGTACGCTGGAGGAATCCCCGGACCAGTGCGAAAAAGCCCTCCGGGCCTGCGAATCCGCCGATGTTCTCCTCCTTTACCGGACATCGCACATGTTCTGGACCGGGCTGGAAAGCGGGATCCGGAACATCCGGCAAAAAGTTCCGGTCATTTGTATCGGGTACGAACCCGCATACTGGGAACTCTCCACCGTGGAACACGAGGTCGCAGCGAACTGCTATGCCTATCTCACCTATAACGGGGAAGAGAACCTGCGCCAGATGTTCCGGTACATACGAAGCGTCATCTGTCACACAGATGAAACGGTTCCCGCTCCCACCCCGGTGCCCTGGCAGGGAATATACCACCCGGATTCCCAGAGCACATTCGTCAGGACCGAAGAGTACCTTGCCTGGTACTGTTCCCGGAAAGAGTACCGGGAACGTCCCTGGGCAGGACTCCTGCTCTCCCGGGTCGCATGGGTTTCCCAGAGCCTTGCAATTGAGGATACCCTGATCCGTGAGCTGGAGGCTGAAGGCCTCAATGTCATCCCGGTCTTTACCTACTCCATACGGGACGACGACCTCGGGGCAAAGGGAATGGCGGAAGTAATCAGGGAGTACCTTACCTTTGAAGGGAAACCCCGGGTGCAGGCGATCGTAAAACTGGTCTCGTTCATGGTCGGTGCCGCAAAAGGTGCAGAGAGCGATGCAAAGAGCGCGGAAACCGGATCCGAACTCCTTGCCCGGCTCAATATCCCGGTCTTCCAGCCGGTGATCACCTTCTATAAGAGTCTTGAGGACTGGGAGACATCTCCGGGTATCACCGATGATGTGACCTGGTGCGTCGCGATGCCGGAGTTCGAGGGCGTTATCGAACCGGTCATGATAGGAGCAAGCAGCATCCGGTCCGGGGAAGACTGTACCCGGATTCCGGTCCGGGACGGCTGCGGAAAAGTTGCGCAGAGGGTAAAGCGCTGGGTGACCCTGGCAAACAAACCGGTGCAGGACCGGAAGATTGTCTTTCTCCTGAACAACAATCCCTGCAGCAGCGCGGAGGCAAACGTCGGGAGTGCGGCTCACCTCGATTCGCTGGAGAGCGTCGCGAGGATCCTCCGGCGCATGAAGGACGCGGGGTATACCGTACAACCCCCTGAATCCGGAAAGGCACTCATCTCGACCATCATGGAGAGGAAGGCGATCTCGGAATTCCGGTGGACCAGCACTGACGATATCGTGGCGTCGGGAGGGGTCCTTGCCACGGTAAGCCTGGAGGAATACCTGCCCTACTTTTCATCGTTGAGCCCGAAAATCCAGGCAAAGGTCAGGGAAACCTGGGGAGCTCCCCCCGGCCAGGGGATGGTCCATGACGGGAAGATGCTCATAACCGGAGTGCAGTACGGAAACGTCCTTGTCTGCGTCCAGCCGAAACGGGGATGCTACGGATCCCGGTGCGACGGCCAGGTCTGCAAGATCCTGCACGACCCCGAATGTCCCCCGCCCCACCAGTACCTTGCGACATACCATTATTTCGAATCGGGGTTCGATGCGGATGCAGTCGTCCATGTCGGGACGCACGGGAACCTGGAATTCCTGCCGGGAAAGATGCTTGCCCTCTCCCGCGACTGTTTCCCGGATGCGGCAATCGGTTCACTGCCGAACATTTATATCTACAACTCGGATAATCCCCCCGAAGGCACGATCGCAAAACGGCGGGGATACGCAACTCTTGTCGATCACATGCAGACCGTGATGACCCAGGGGGAACTGTATGAGGATCTTGCACAGCTGGAGCTGCTCCTTGCCGAGTATGAAACTGCAAGAAACGATCCTGCCCGGGGCCATGCCCTCCAGCACCATATCCTGGATGCGATAGAAAAAGCCCATCTCGATAAAGACATCCATGCGACCCACGAGATGCCCCTTGACGAGATGGTCAGGAACGCCCACGAAGCCCTCTCCCGGATCCGGAACACGATGATCCAGTCCGGGATGCATACGTTCGGTGAGAACCCGGCCGGAGAAGCGCGTGCGGATTTCATTACCGCCATCCTGCGCTTCGACTCAGGAGATGCATCCCCGCAACGGGTCGTCGCTGCTCTTCTCGGGTATGATTTCGACGACCTGATCGCCCACCAGGACCGGTTTTCCCGGGAGATGGGGAAATCGTACGGGGCGCTCATCGAGGAAGTGAACCTGGTCCTGAAGGCATATATCCTCGCGGTCATATCAGGAACCGGCGGGGACCGGAAGGCGGTCTTTTCCCGTGAGACGACCCCGGATCAGGAACAACGCCTGGAGAGTATGACCGACCGGATCCGGGATATCGACCGGCGGATCGAATCGTCGAAGGAGATCGATTCCCTTCTGAACGCATTCTCCGGGGGTCATGTCCCCGCCGGGCCGTCCGGCCTCATCACCCGGGGCCATGACGATGTCCTTCCCACGGGCCGGAATTTCTACTCGCTCGATCCCTTCCGGGTCCCGACCCGGGCGGCATGGAGGGTCGGCGAGCGGCTTGCGGAGAGCATGATCGCCAAGTACGAGAAAGAGCAGAAAGCGCTCCCTGAGACCGTTGCGTTCTACTGGATGGCGAGCGACATCATGTCTGCCGATGGGGAGATGCTTGCCGAGATGTTCGCCCTCCTCGGAGTGAGGCCGGTATGGTCCCCGAACGGGCAGGTCAGGTCGTTCACCATTATCCCCCGGAAAAAAGCCGGGTATCCCCGGATCGATATTGCGGTCAGGATGTCCGGGATCATTCGGGATAATTTTTCCAGGAATGTCGAACTCCTCGACAAAGCCCTCCAGGCAGTTGCGGCGCTGGACGAACCACCCGAACTCAATTATGTTCGGAAACATGCCCTGGCACGCATGAACGAGAACGGCGGAGACTTCCGGGACGCGACACTGCGCCTGTTCGGGAGTAAGCCCGGGACCTATTCGACCGGTGTGAACCTTGCGATCCTTGCAAGTGCCTGGAAAGACGAAAAAGACCTCTCCGACATATTCGTTGCATGGAACGGGTACGCATACGGCGAGGGAGTCGCGGGAAAACCATCCCACGCCCAGTTCGCTTCCACCCTTTCAACGGTTTCTTTGACGTTCAACAAGGTCGCTTCCGACGAGTACGATCTCCTCGGCTGCTGCTGCTATTTCGGGAACCACGGGGGGATTACCGCTGCAGCCCGGCAGCTCTCCGGAAAAGAGGTGAAGGCCTATTACGGCGACACCCGCGAACCGACACATGTCGAAGTGAGGGAACTCTCGGACGAGATCCGCCGGGTCGTCCGGACGAAACTCTTAAACCCGAAATGGATCGACGGGATGCAGAAACACGGGTACAAGGGCGCTGCAGATATCATGAAACGGGTAACCCGGGTATACGGTTGGGAGGCGTCGACCCGGGAAGTCGACGACTGGATCTTTGACGATATCGCCGAAACGTTCGTTCTCGATCCCGAGATGAAACAGTTCTTTGAGGAAAATAATCCCTATGCTCTCGAAGAGATAGCGCGGCGCCTCCTGGAGGCCGAGGCCCGGGGACTCTGGAACGCGGAACCGGAAATCCTGGAAGGATTGAAGAGCACGTACCTTGAGATTGAATCATGGATGGAGGACCGGACCGGAAATGGGGAGTACCAGGGCGGAAACATTGACATCTATTCGGCAAAGGATGTCGAAGAGTGGGGGGCTGCTATGGAAGACCTCCTGAAGGATGTGAAGAATATTCACGGGAGGAAGAACCCGTGAGCGCGATTGAGACCCACGGGCTTACGAAGTTCTACGGGGATCTCTGTGCAGTACAGGATCTCTCGCTTACCGTTGATAACGAGATCTTCGGCCTGCTCGGGCCGAACGGTTCCGGGAAGACGACGACGGTTCTCATGCTCACGACGCTCCTCACCCCGACACGCGGTTCGGGGACGGTCTGCGGGCACGATATCGTCCGGAACGGGACCGGGGTCCGGAAAAAGATCAGCTACGTCCCCCAGGACATGGCGGTCGACATCAAACTGACCGGCCGGGAGAACGTCCTCTTTTTCGCCTACCTGTACGGTGTCCCTGCCCCGAAGGATCGCGCCGATGAAGCCCTTGCCGTTATGGAACTCTCCGACCGCGCGGACGATCTCATCAGGACGTACTCCGGGGGGATGCGGCGCAGGCTGGAGCTGGCCCAGG
>Ga0074198_1000193_pt1 | contig 81432 bp, 79 predicted proteins | sample EPASupsiteSAE323_FD_64527 | JGI IMG/M metagenome (GOLD analysis project Ga0074198, IMG submission 64527) | Bioremediated contaminated groundwater from EPA Superfund site, New Mexico - Sample SAE3-23 | ecosystem: Environmental > Aquatic > Deep subsurface > Groundwater > Contaminated ... | reverse complement strand
TGTTGCGTGCGCCCCTGCGCTTGCAGAATTATCCGTATAACCATTTGTACCTGCTTCTTTTAAAATCTGGACGGTATTGGCAATTGTTTCAACTACCATTCTTTCAACGCCATCCTTATCATTGTAAGTCCTGCGTCTAATCCTTCCACTAACTTCAATGTGAGCTCCCTTTTTTAAATGAGCAACCTGATAGTCAGAAGGATTCCATAGTACAACTGGCTCCCAGCTTACGCTGTTTACCCAGTTGCCTTGTTTATCTTTGTAACTTTCAGTTACCGCTACAGAAAATTCTGTAACGTTATTTTCACCAACTGTTCTAATCTTTGCGTCGTTGCCTAAATTACCAGTAACGATACGCACGTTTAATGATTGAGACATAGTCTCTCCTTGCCTTGTAAATGAAATGAATGAGAAATGAATTAAATTTAATTTGGCCTGTTATTCAGCCTGAAATGTTTTAATCAATGTGATAAAATCCGGATTTTCAAGCAGTTTTGTTATTGTTGCCTGATCAACTTTTGGAACTTTTTTATTAATGAACTTGCTAATAAATCTTTTCAATGATCTGCCTGCATCTGCAGGAGATATCTCAGCCAGTTCAAGTGTTTTATCCTTAGCTGCTACGCCTAAATATCTAATACCACCGCCAATTTGATCAATAGCAATTATTACCTTGCCTTTCGGTTCGGCTTTTTTATTATCTAACTTATCAGCCATTTTGTTTATGTTATTGGCGATTTTACGAATTGATGAAATTTTAGACCCTTTTATTTCTGACATAAAATGCTCCTTTCCTTTAAATTTGTGAACTCTGTTGAATATTTTTCTTTATAAACTTTGATACGAATTTAATTATTTTGCTATCGCCAACTAGTTGTCCATTCTTAATCATTATGATAAGAATAATAGCTGAGACAACATTGGATATAAATATACCCATAACGCCGCCTTCGAAACCCTTGCCAAAGCCAAGAGTCTCGGCGCACATAAATGTAATGGCTACATCGAGCAGAAAATATTTACCATCGGTAAATAATCTGGTTGTATTGATAAGTAAACAATACAGTCTTTGAAATACGGCAATCAGAACAAACGAATGATATTTGATTCTATACATCCTGTTCAGATACGGCTGGAGTTCTGTATACCAGTTCCAGCCTGCCCATACAATTACGAATGCTGCAAATATCATGATTTTCCTATTTAAATAGCATATACAAATGCTTAATGATCTGTTGCCATCCGCGCCCGGTGTTTTTAACAATATTTTCGGGCACTTCCTTAGTCTTTAATTTTGGTGATGTAAATAACAATACAGTATACAATAGTATAAATATTATTATTGTACACACTATAGATAAAGCCATCATGCCAAATAGTAGATTAATATCAATTAATCCTGCAAATAAAATAACACCTATCCAGGTATAACAATAATGTTTTCTAAACTTATCAATATCCATCGTCTATATAGCCTGGATAATTAAATGTATTTATGGTAACGTTTTTTTTATCATAATAGAAGGACATAATTCTTTCGTGTATTGTACTATTAATTGAATTATGTAATATACCAAAACAATTATTGCCTGTTCGCCAAAGTAACAATCTTACTTTCTTGTTAAATAACAAACAAGAAATATTACCTTCATTAAATTGTTTATTATCCTGAAATAATTTGTCTATACTTATATTACATTTCAATCGTCGGATATGTAATATAGGTATAGTAATTCTTAAAGTAGGTTCAATAGCTATTGTTCCTGAATAAATACTATGAATATGTTTATTATTAAATTCTAAACATTCATATTGTTTAAATCTTTCAAATTCGTATTTATTTACTTTAAGATCACAATTAATACATTTATAATATAGTTTATTTGTTTTAGGAATAGCTCTAAACCTATGCAGCATTAATTCTCCGAATAGATTTCAGTAAATATTATATAAGGGAGATCCCATTGACTAACGCCAGTATATTTCATAAACTCTTTAATAAATTTTCTTCTATCAGTTTTTATTAATTTTTCTATTCTTGAGATTACATTTTGATCATATTCTTTAATATCTCTGCATATCTCAATTAATATTTGCGCAGTTTCTTCAAAACTTTTTTGTTTCATTATTATTATATTTCTGACATTATTGCTCTCTTATATAAGAGTAAAACTTCTATTTTTGTTGTAATCTCCGGTGAAAATAGCATAATTTGTCTAATTTCTTTGGAGATACCATATTTTTTCATAGCAACTGCCAAGCATACACGTAGAAGTTCTATTTTTAATTTATTGTCAATATTAATATTGCCCAATGTTTTTGCAAACTTTAAACTATTACTAATAGTAATGTCAACTTCGTTTTGTAATGGAAATGTATATCTTACAACTGCTCGTACAATTGATAATTTATTCTCTGGACATTTTGCCTCTGCCAAAGATTTTTCAATATCAATTTTCTTCATTACTTTTTCCAGAGCTCTTGTATAGTATCTTCAATAGATAATTTGTTATTTTTTTTGCGCCGGAATTTAACCCTTATCTTTTGTATTGTCTCTTTACTAAATATAATATTAGGAGAACCTATCCATAAATTCATAAACTTAATAATCTTTGTACATATAAAAGCTATAAACTTAAATACATAGAATAGTATTAAAATTACTACAGCAATAACTATTAATTTGAATATCCATAAAGTTGTCATCTCTATGAATTCTTTAACTATAAATCCTCGTGGTGCCAAGCGCCATAGCAACAGCGCTATGCCAATTTCTAAAAATATAAGCCTTATAAGAGCTAACTTTGAAACTCTTTTTAATTCCAGCTTATATTCATTGTCTTCACTAACTTCAACTTCATAATAAATCACAAGTAATGAATTTTGTAATAGTTTATGCTTATCTACATACTTTTTCTTTATAGCTTGTTGGATTGATTCAATCCATAACTAGTCTATAAAGAGAATAAGTACAAAGAATATAATTGCAAATATCTCCATCTTTTACCCTTTTGCTAAATGTCGGATGTTTACATCCCTGTGTCGTATATCTAATGGCCCAAACAACATGGTGAATGTTTAGAATTTAGGCCATTTTATGGATATTGCGACGTAAAACTTTGTTATATTAGGGATATATTGGATGTATGAAATATAGAATGAAAAATAGAAGACCTGGTTTTTCTCGGGAACGGCCCATCGAATCTTTGTTTTTATCGATTTTTCGAACCTTTTATTCCTTAAGATAAATACGTATTATTTTAGCTATAGGAGTTATAAATATGCCCCAGCAATATATGATAAATATTATAACCGAGAAGGCTAGATAGATAATTAGGCCATGTATACCTAATGTTATTATTGCTATTATAAAGAATAATAGAGACATTATATGATTAATGCTTGTCAAAGAGCGAATTAGCTTATCAGAACCCAGACGTGCCTCGCAGATTTTTGTTAGAAACAATTCCCGGTTAGTCCTGAAGTACTGCTCTTTTAATGGTAATATTTACCATCTTTGTAAGAGGTGAGTCAACAATAGTGTATGTGCTGGTATTATCGTGCTGAAAGCTTGTGCCTTCGCCTAATACTGCTGATAATTGACTTTCAACAAACGCGCGAACTTTTGGCGTTGTTTCAATCTTTATCTTTACTCTGTCTGCTGTAGTAGGAATTTCAATGCCCGATACTACAATTGAAGGATCTTTTTTACCTGTCAGGTTTAAGTATCTTTTAATTGTGGCCGGAGCTTTTTTATCCTTTGGGACTGATGCCTGGTCGGCTTGTTCATTGGCAGGCTGCATTGTTACATTCTGCTCTACTGCAGCTTTTTTGTTTTTTCTCTCTTTTGCCATTTTTACCCTCCTTCGGGGCTATTTCTAGTTTAAATATTGTTTTGTATCTATATCCTTTGGGGCTATTTCTAGAGTTCGAGTTCTGGATTTGGCTCGAAGTAGTCTGGTCTGAAATTAATAGTATTGGTTCGTGGCATTGTGTAATGAAATGCGCCTGGAGTCGATCGTTCGTCTGCCTGTATACCGTTTTGTGCGTTGTTCATTGCAGTTCGGATATAGTCGCTTATGCTTGGTTGAAGCGTTTCAAACGTTGACGAATCGACTTGCGGTCTTGCCGGTTGGTTAGCCGCTTGCTCAATGTCATTAGACGGCCCGGACGTTTGCTGATCGGTATGCGAACTTTCTTCCTCAAAACCTGCTTCTTCAATTTCCTTTCCCATTAATTGAAATGATTTAAATGGTCTCATCGCTTGGGATCTTCTGTTCATATGGTTATACCAGGCAATAAGTGTAACTGCTGATTCTGCTTCAATACTATATATTGTTTTAACTGTGCCGATTGTTTGGCCCTGGCTGTCGATATATTTGCCATCTTGGATTGTGCATTCAGCTATTGTGTGGTCGCATGCCATACAGCATTCGTAATATTCGTGTGGTATATCAGACACTTCAAAACCATTTCTATGTCTGTCGGCGAAGAATCTTATATTTGATTGTATTACAGTTACTTGTTGACCTTCTTTCTTTTTTTTAATCAGGTCAAAGAGTTGTTTTCTATATCTTTGTATATTGTACATTAGAACTCCATAGGCGGCCGGGAACTCTTGACCATTCTTTATTTTTAAACCAGAATAAATCGTTGATCTGTGCATTGTATTTCCATTGTAGGTATCTTATTGCCTGTAATGGAGTATATGCACTAGTTGCGTAATCTTGCTTGCTCCGAGTTGTTGCTCGGAACTGTATTCGTTGTCTCTTGGTCTTTACCGGCATTTGTTTCTACCTGAATGTTGTCTGCTATTTTTTGTGATTTCTGGGCTAACCAGTTCGCGCCGGTTTTGATCTTTTGATCAATTCCAGCTTCCTTTACAAAGGCATTTATGCCCTTGCCAAATGCTGCTAATAAACTCAATGCTTTCTTCCTCTGCGCATTTCGTGCGCGATTAGTGCTTTTATTGAATTGTCAAATCTTTTATTTTCACGCGGATCAATATCTGGTAACGGAGTATCTTTAATTTTATGGATTAACTGTCCGTTACGAAAAATATATGTGAATTCGCCCGTGTGACGTACGCCGTTGCGTGGTCCTAACGTTTGATTCATTGGATTACCGGTTTGTTTTATTTATGTAGTCCGATAGCTTCTGCTGCTATTTTAATTTCCTTATATCTTTCTGATAGATATCCCCACCAGGTGAATAACCCATCTTCCTTGTTCTGTAATAGGTCAATTAATTTAGAAGCTGATTCTAACATTGTTTTTAGGTGTTGATCAATTGGATCTGATACTATTATGTTTGCATCTGTGGCAGTTGCATTGCATTGTGGACATTTGGCCTTTCCGCCGCAGAGTCCGTGTGTAACCCGATTGTTATCTTGTCGGCATTCGTCATCTGTGATGGCCGGAGCTTTGAAAGTTGTTTTACATTGAGGACATTTAACGTCCTCTTCAAAGAATTCTATGTATCCTGACATTAAACCTCCTGTACTATTATTTCTGCTAAACGTTTGGCTGCAATAGCCTCGGCTTTACATTTCGGACAGCCACCGTATAACCTTCTTTTTTTGGTATTCGGAATTGATACCTTTACACGTCTGATGTCTGATTGAATTCCTTTTCTGAAGTCAACTGTACCGTGTTTGGCACAGTCAACAGTTGCAAATCTTTTTTTGCCGCCCGCCATATATGCTCCTTGAATTTAAATATGTATTTGTGAAGCGGAGAGTCACCGCAACTCTCGAATCAGGATTGGTGTCCTGAAACCGGTATTGCACTCCGTATGTTTTGGTTTAAGATGATGGATTTAGTTTGCTTTCCACATAGTCAGCAAGTATGCAGGCAAGTCTTTTTTGCCAGTGTTTCCACCATTCGATGTGCCATCCATCATCCATTACGATGAGGTACTTGTTTTGGTTAGGAATCTTGCCGATTCTGCAATATGAATCTATTGCAAGGGTCCGTTCTTCCCTGCCAAAGCAAGGAATAATAGAGAGATCATCTCCTTTTTTTGATTGTATTAAAACTTCTTTTGCAACTTCGGGACTAATTCTGAAATTGTTTAATTCTTCGCAGATTGGAAACCTTACAATGAGACTATTAATAGACATAAAATGCCCATATTTAGTTGGGACCGATAGAGAGATTCGAACTCTCTTAAATCCGTATCCCCTGCGGCAGGTTTGGCCGTTCTTATCCAGACTGTTCAGGCGTGCTGCCTTATTGGGTCTGGTAAATAATAGGTCAAAACTTTCGCGCCGCAGAGGTATCGGTTATAATCATTTGGAATCAAATCGGGGCGTGCCGGTTCTCGTAAACAAGACAAAAACTCATAGTCCGTTGCCCGACGGGTGCTGTATTTGCACCTTAAGAGCCACCTTATCGTCATTGTAATCGCTCGCTAACAGTCTTATTGCTGTGCTGTTAGGTCTTGGCATACCACAATGGATAGCTTTAACGCTTTTCGCCGTGATCGCATTGCTACTAAGTTTTCAATGCATAACATACTCACTCCTGCTATTAGAGTGTTCAACACTTTACTGGCAGTGAACCCGCCAACTGAATTTTTAGGTACAGTCTCCGCACGAATGCCTATAATGTATTAGTCACATACACCGCATTACATTCGTAGAATCTACTTGTTCTGGGAACGCGCCGTTCATTACTGCGCCTAATAGCCAGGGTGTCATACCCGGTGTTCGTTAAGGGACTTCGCCGATATGGATAAACTTTTCCTTCCTTGAATTTCATATCTTTAATCACTGCATTTGCATTCCTTGCTCAAGGGACATAGCAACAGTGAAGTACTGACAGTCGTTCTTATTTTCAAGGTCAGGCTCTCTGTCTTACCTGACCGCAGATGGTGTTTTCACATCTGTCTATCCAGTCTTTTTACACTTACAAGAAGAAACCGTAATAGGGTAATAGAATGTAGGTCTTCGATGGCCTGTTTTGACAACAATTTAAGTTGAACACCATCCCTGCTTTGTTACGGCTGGCTCGGACTTTTGGGTTCTCCGCAGAACCTGCAACGTTGAGCATTGCAACCTGACAAATGTCAACGCGATTGGCCTGATGCACTATTTATAGTCGCCAATCCGACTTTCACCCCTTGGCAGACCCGACCTGACCAAAGAGGAATAAGGAGCACACGTCATTGACTGACTGTGGGAGTGCTCCCTTTAATTCTTCTGGCTCACATATGTGACATAGGGATGCCACGGTGGGGACGGAGCCTGTAATGATAAATTATAGGAGTAAAGACATCTACGGTGTCAGCGGATTGCCATTCTGGATAACAGCAATCAATCGCCCGTGGACAGACCTGACCAGACCAAGACCAGACGAAGCTCCAAGCAGTCTACTGCTTTGCCGGAAGACCCCGGCAGTTTCCGAAGACCCGGAAACGGAGCGGAGTTGAATATGTGGAAGCTTAGAATGTTGTAATTTTTGGTAGGTCTAAAAATAATGTCTGATCAGTTTAAAGTCTGTCAATTTAAATTGCCACTTATAACTGCATCAAGTAAAATCCCGGGATCATCAATGCCTGTTTCTATGTAATACTGTTGACAGATGCGTTGAATTTTGCCAATCTCTGGTCCTGGTTTATATCCTCTTGCGAGGATTTGTTTGCCAGATACTATTGGTTTCGGTTTAGGTTGTAGTGGTGTAAAGATTTTGTCGAATAGTTCTTTGTCGTATGACTTTCTATCTATTAAGTCTGCGTAGCAGAGACGATGCAACATATCCAAATATTCTCCAGCAATATTCTGAAATCTTCTGATTGCTCTTTCGTGTTTACAATCGGCATTCATTATCATAGCCGGCATCATGTGGTATTTCGTTGCTGCAACACAAGAGGCTCTAAGTATGTTGCTAAATTTTAATCTGTCTGCAATATCGTTTACCAATACCTCACCGATTTCAGCGTGGTCATAGTAATTGTAGTATTCACCATTTACACTCTGGTTGAACGTAATAGTTTTCCCAATGTCATGCAGAAATGCTTCCCATCTGCATTCTGGAACGGCACGACAGACTACAACTTTTATGTGTTCAAGTAACGGCCCTTCAGGATGATATTCGTGGTTGTGGGTGAGTCTATCTGCTGTAGAATATTCAGGAAATATCTGTTGTAGAATTCTTGTTTTGAATAGTATATCGATAAACTTGTCGGGGTGGCTGTCCTGAAAAGCCTTATCGAACTCCATTTTTACCCGTTCTGGAGAAACAAACTTCTGAATCCGCCATGATAAACATGTCATGGCATTTAGTGTTCTTGGGTCTATCCTGAATCCGAATCTTGCGGCAAATCGTGCAGCTCTGAGAGTTCTGAGATAGTCTTCTCTGAATCTCTGGATTGGATCTCTGACTGCCCTGATTCTCTTAAAGAACGCTATATCATTGACCCCGCCATAAGGATCAATGACATTACCGTCAGTATCTATTGCTATTGCATTGATTGTAAAATCTCTGCGTGCCAGGTCTTCTTCAATAGTGGAAACATAATTAACATCAGCATGCCTCCCATCCTGATTATGGTCAGAACGGAACGTTGTTATTTCGTAGCCAATACCATCAACATAAGCGGTAATAGTGCCGGATTTTATTCCAGTATTGACTGTACCGATGTCGTGTTCGGTACATAAACTGATAACTTCTTCCGGTTTTGCCGCTGTTGCAAGATCAATGTCATGGTATGGAATATCCATAAGCCAATCGCGGACACATCCGCCGACTGCATGAACAGCCGGCAGGAATGAGAAGATTTTTAATGTTTCTTTAATATCCATTGTTATATTCCTTATTTTTTACGGTTAAAATCTGCCGGGATTTCGCCCCACAGTTCTGTGTTCCATTTAATTAATTTGACTTTCGTTTGCTCCATTAGAAGTTTGATATCCAATAGAGTATTTTCAATCAATTCACGTTCATTGACCTTTGGTCCCAGTATCTTCTTATTGCCTTCCATTGCCTTTGTAATCCAGGCCAAAACAGTTTTGCTGTCAGAATAGATTTCACTGCCCATTCTATTTTCTTCTTTACTTGCCCATCTCAGTGCGATTAGCACAGCTACAAGCTCAAATAAATTATTGGAGTGAGGAGCTTTAGATGTATATGTGGACAACTCTTTTACCTGTCCTTTATATTCGCCTACTAATCGGCATCCACCCATGCCTGGGTTACCGCTTGTCCAGGCATCAACTGACAAGGACATTATAGGTCTTTTATCTGTATTCTCTGCAACTGTCATTTGTGGTGCTGTTGCATGTTCGATGGTAGGATTTAATAACTTCCCTTCGCCAGTGCCGATAATGCTGTTTATCTGGTATCCATTAACCAGACCTAATTTCATTCTTAACACCTGGACTTCATCCCAGGTCACATTAGCAAAATACCCAACACGATTGGCTGGGTATTGTTCATTCTGTTTTACTATCTGATAAGTTTTTCTTTTTTGCATATTAGTTTTCCTCCATTGTAGGGATTGGTAGCAGTGTTAAATAAGTGCTTGACCCAGATTCGAATGAGTCAACTATATAATGGTTATCTGGTATTGTCTGTGGAATATTATTCCACTTTAATGACAGATAGCCTCCCTGTCCCATATATTTAAGGACCGGAAATTTAGATGCATCGGCCCTGATACCGACAACAGGACTAATCTTGTTGTGCAGCACTCTGCCACCGCATAGGACGATAGCTTCTGGACCAAATTTTTCTTTAGCAGCCTGGACAATCGGATTATCCTCTGCTTGACTTATTACCAAAGAAATCGTAGATTTCAATGGTAGATTGATGTGTAGCATATTGATCTACTCCTATAGTTTTAGCCCTGCTAGTTACTGCTAGCAGGGCTAAGTTTATTAATATTGTTAATTATTGTCCAATACAGGTACTAGTTTCAACAGATAATTTGACTGCTGAATATTACCTGTTTTGCTGGCCCAATTGTAATATTGAGCCTGCTTAATGTCTTTAATCAAATAATCACAAATTGGCATTTCTGCCAACAACTGAGACATTGGAACTCTTGCTGACAGTTGGCCGAATGTTAATCTCTGCCCAACATGCAATGTGTTATTCTTAACAGGAATGGAATATGAGCAGTACATATTCTGTCCTGATAATCTATCAAGTTGAAGCATTTGCTCCATTGAAATGATAGAGGTAAGAAATCTTGAAGATAGATTTGATAAGAGAACACCAAATAAAGCTCTTGGTTCTATCTCTGATGTTTCTATCTGGTATTCTATTAAGTCTTTGATTTCATTGAAATCTAAGCCGATTTCCTCGGCAATAGATTGAGATTCATCGTCTTTTCTGTACCAGAGATCTTTGATCTCAGCTAGCAATATTTCTGCTGCCAAGATGTCAACAGCTTTTGCTTCTGCCAATAATGACTTGCCGATATTTTTCATGTTGAAGTATGCAGAACGTTCGCAAGTGAACTCCTGCGCCGCTTCCACCGCAGAGGTGAAAGCCTTAACTGCTTTTGGATCGGCTAGTTCAATTTTATCCAACTTTTCGTGTAGGTTTTGATAGAGTTCAGTTATTTCTAATTTGAACACTTCAGGATCTTGTCCTTCCTTAATGAACATTAATTTCTGCACTGTTCCATTCAGTTTCTTTACAACCTCAACGACTTCTTTTTTGAAATCTATTGTTGACTTCCTGAGCCATTCATTAGTCTTATAGTCAAGACCAAGAATCTTATAAATGATAAACGGATTATTTAAATCCTCATCGTCAACGTGTTTCTTGACCGAACTTATACCCATTTGTATGATCTTGGTTAGTCTTACTCTTAATTCCCAGGTCATAAGTGCTGGCCTCTCGGTTATTATTCTTCTGGCAAAGTTGTCGAATGTTCCGACGATTCCTGAATGTAGAATTATGTTACTATAAGACATCATTAATGCAAGATGGCTATTAGTACAGTCAACTGGCGTTTCGCCTTTGAATTGCACTGTGTTGTACCACTGAATCTCAGGTACATTCTTTGCAAGCGATATGATTCTTGGATCATCAGTAATCACAATCCCATCACCGTCGCAGTCACGACCTGCGTATTGGATAAACCATCTATCTATCCATTCCATATTTTGTTCATTTGTGTTCAAACAGATCACACCATCGTAATCTGGTTTATACATAAATTTCACCAGCACCTTCATAAGGTCAGTATGCACTGGTAAGAATGGCGACCAAAGAAATGTGAATTCTTTGATCTGATTCTTGAGTTTACGGTCGCTTGTGAAGATAATAAAGTTTGCAGAGGACGTATCGCAATATGCACCAATCTGGCCCGCATAGCCAGATACATTAAATTTATGTAAAGCACGTGAGATATTGGACAAGAATTCTTGTTGGGCTTGCATAGTGATGCCCGGCTCACCAAGACATATTTTTGCAAGTAACTCATTGTTAACCGGTTCAACTACAACTGGCATTTTATTGCCAGTATAGGTGAATTGCTGATGATTTGCGGTTGCCTCCCAGGGTTGCACTCTATAATTAGACAATACGTTCATTCTAATCGCTCTTGCGCCGATTTTTAGCGCCTTTACCTTATTTTTACCATCATATTTGCTAATGGCGGATTTTAATCCACCATAATAGCCAACCGGCATTTTCGAGAACTCATCGGACTCAACAGTCCCCTTAAAGAATGTTCCGTCTTCGAACCATATAGTGATTTGAGATAGATTCACATCGAATCCAAATCTCTTCGACAGTTGTTTAACTACCTCTCTTGGAAGTACTACAGCTCCAAGATCGAACTGATGTTCTTCCTGAACAGTAATATCAATGTCTTTGATGTATTCTGTGTGGCCATGCCTTTTCAGGCCAGCTACAAAATCATTCTTGGACTGAATGTTTTTAGATTCAATCCAAGGTTTCAATTCAGAAGGAATCGGAACATCTGTTGGCCAGTAGAAGGTCTTATTTTTACCACTGGCAATTAACATATACTCACGGCTTTTCACCGTGATCTTTTCTTCTGGTTTCAATACGATTGTATTATATCTTTTCCGGCCTTTCTTGTCGGTCCAATTAATGCCGACTGATTGCCCAATATTCTTTCCTTTCTCGATGATGTTCCATACCATTTCCAGAACTTCCGGAAATAGTTGTGGTCTTTGATAGACTGGCGGAATCGTAACCTTTACCTCATTTCCATCCTTATCTATTATGGTTTGCGTGTACGCTTTTCTCTTCGATAAATACCAGATTGGCCTGTATTTATTATCATAAGCCACAACAACCGGTAAATCTTCTACCAGTTTGCTGTGATTTATTATCTGTCTAATGATTGTATTATGATTTAGCTTTTGGATTATCTCCTTAGCCTTGTCTACAGCATCTATGCTGATATAATACCAGTATAATCTGATGCTTTTACCTAGATATCCATTGTGAACAATAACGAGAAGCTCTTTTGCCTTCTCTATTGAAGGACTTACTAAGAGCAATGTTAAAAGAGCCCAAATTGAATATAACATGAGTTACTCCTATAAATTTGTTTGTAAAAATGTTTAATAAATTGGCTCAATGAAATCAATTTAAATTGCAATATTGGGTAGGTTGTCAACTTAAATTGCACACTTATCCCAAGCCACGATTAAGTGGTTAAAAAGGTAGGTTTATGTGATTAGTTAGATTAGATTAGTTTGTGCGGATTAAATGTTCAATAACATCGTTAATAAGTATAAATTCTACTTCAGGTGTCTGAGCAACGTTCTGAAACCTTGCAACTGCAGCTACGTCCAGCAAAGATTGATACATATCTCTGCTGTCAATATCTGCATACATACCGGCTGCGGTTACGTATGCCAAGTATCTGACCCCTTCATTCTGTGTCATCCAGCCGAATTCTAAATCCGGATCTGGAAGACAGTCTGCAATGTTCATATGAAGCAGTTCTTTCGCTTCCATATTGTTTCTCCTTATATATGGTGAATAGTTTTGCTAGAGACCGGAACCCTAGGTGGCTCGCAACGGATATCAATTAACATCCATACTAACCATCTTTTAATACCCGGTCTTTCGTCTGTAAATACTCTACAAATGCTATATAAACAAGTCGGTTATTACAGTTTTTTAATACTATTCTTGTGATTTTTTGAGGAGAAATTTATTCTTGTTTAGACTGGTTTTCAGTCAATTTAAATTGATAACCCGGTGCCTCGGTCTAATTTTAAACTTTTGGTTTTCATTTCAGCGATTCAAATTTTGAAATTATAAAATATTATTTATGGGATTTAGGATTTAGGCGGGCCAGTTGGCAGGTAGGCGCTTTCGCGCGCAAGTAGAAGAGATAGATATTACTCCTTGCTATATGTCACTTTAACTATTGATAATGACAAAGAATATTAATAAATTAGATTGCCATTTTAGAAATTAATATTTCCATTCCGCAAGAGAAATATTTTGTTTATTCTTTAGGGAACTTTAAAAGTGAGGGAATATAGTGTTTAGTAAGTACCTACAGAGTGCTATTGATAATCTTAATATACCACAGAAAGACGCTGCCGCTTTATTAAGAATTTCAAATAGTGAGCTTTCAAAAATGCTCAATCAGGGGAAACAACCAAAGTACGACCAATTGATAGATATTATGCGCACATTCAATCTGCAGGTTGAGTCGTTTTTTCCTTTGGACCTAATGAGTAGTAACAATATCAATTGCCCACAATGCGGATACGAGTATAATAAACCTATTAGTGCTCAATATCCGTTTCGTTTTCAGTTATTATTCTATGACAAGCAACATAAATGTGTTGCACTATTGCTGTATATTGATTCTATAATGAACGAACCGCCGGTTACAAGTCGTCTATCGAAGAAGTTCTTAATTAACTTTTTTGTTTTCTGTATTAAAGGGGGTGTTTCGTATTCCAATAAGGGCGGACCACTTGTATCACTGGCCCCCGGAAGTTTTGCATACGTAAATTCAGGCGATGCAAATGTTATATCTTACAAAGACAATACAAGATTATTTGTATTCGGCACCGGCGAAAATGTACCGCGACTTGTCGATCTAATGGCAACAAATCCGAAAAAGATTTTGGAGAAATTTCCAAAACAGAAATAATATTTTCCAAAACCATTGACATGTTTATTTAATCTCATTTATATTTCGGTTCCTTAGATATATCTAAGGGGAGGGACTTATAGTTGGATATTAAATAACGGATTTTTTACATTTTTCAACGAGGTCGTTTTGAAAAGCGAAACAGAAAAATTCTCCGATATTCTACTTATGCTTATTAAGGAAAAAAGGATAAGCCAAAAAGAACTCTCTTCCAGCGCCGCAATAGCAGAAAGTGATTTAACAAGGTTTTTAACGGGTGAAAGAGAACCTAGATATTCACAACTTAATTCTATTGCTGATGTACTACAGGTGAATCCTTCTATATTTTTTCCTGAAAACTATGCCTTGCTGCGGGCGCAAGGACATTGTATTGACTGCCCCGCATTGAAGTATGAGAGAACTATTTTTCCAGGTCCAAATAGTACAATTCAGTTTCTATATGAAGAAAAATTACTTCAGACATTTATTTTTATTCTTTATATACATGCAGATATACCTGAAGCAACATGGCCCGTAAAATTGCTGAATTCGTATAATTCATGTTCAAAAATTTTCAAGGCAGTCAAAAAATCTTTTACTGTTAATTATGCCGGGGGAAGTATTGTGATAAGTGAAGGAGGGGCATACAGCGCGGTTGGTTATGAACAGTCTTATGGGCTGGCTGTAGGTGCTATATTAAAAATTATATTGCTGGGAAGTGGTGTTACGGCGTTTAAGGATGACCTGATTCGATTTTGCGAGAGGATCAATCCCTATCTTCCAAATATACAACAGGCACTTTTTGTGTCAAATTATTAAGTATGAGCCCGGACTATACCGGGCTTTTTATTTTCTGCAAATACTTTTTATACTGTTTGCGTGTATAAAGAGTATATTCTTTTATCCCATCCTTCTCGGCAAATCTTACGGCAGCCAAACGTGTAGGAAAACAATCTATAATGTTACATCCACTGATGAGCAGATAAGGATTCGTGACTTCATATTCAGTCGTATCAAGAGAAATTAGTTTCATATTGTCAACTTCCTGTTAATTGTCAATAAAAAAGCCGAACACGTCTAAGGTTAACGAACGCATTCAGCTTTTCTCTATAGTTTTAAGCCATCGAATTTCACAAGAGGAAAAATAACAATCAGACTTCGCGGGGGAATAAGATCGTGATGGGGGGTATCACAATCTGTTAGCGTGGCATGTTGTCTCGCCCTTAGTTTTATTCGAAGCCAAATTGAAAACTCCTGTCTTTTAGCTTACGCCTCGATGCAACTTATAAAGTTCAATAATTACTTTAAGTAAATCATCTTCTTAGTTGATCTGTTTTGTTCTCCTTCCAATTGATAAAAATAAACGCCGCTCGAAAGATTTTTCGCCTGCCACATATAACTGTAACTGCCCGCTGCCTCAGCATGGATCTTTAAAGATTCTATTGTCTTACCTGTTGCGTCAAAGATATTAATCATATACTCACCCGGCACAGAAATTTCATAATCTATTCTTGTCATACTGTTAAAAGGATTCGGATAATTCTGTTTAAGAGAATACCCATCCGGATTATTATTCTTGGCTACTGATGTTGTTGCCTTGCCAAGTTCATATATCTCAGTATCAGAAAGAACATCATTTGCAGTATATCTGTATATCCACATATACAATAATATTCTGTTATCATCCGTGATACAAGAATAACCATTATAGCTTTTATCTATAGCCAGCCATTCTTTTATAATCTTGTTCGTTGTAATATTTATCAATGAAGTATATGCTACATTTGGACTTCCGTCTCTTGTTGCGCGAAGAACCAAAACATCATTATTATCGATCTTTATCAACTGAATTCCGCTGATTAAATCGCCGGATGGAAATGTTTTTAAATAAATAGTTTCCAGAGTATTAATATTATAAACCTCTAGTACACCTGTCACTTTATTGAATTCATAATAACCAACAACAATATTGTTTATATCATGAAGAAGATCGATAGAATAATTACTTTCTTCAATAGTTGACATTAAGAGCTTCGGCTCCTGTGAAAATAATAGCGAATTGAGAAAAATAAGTGATAGTACAAGTAACCTTTTCATATAACTCCCGTTAAACTCGGGTAAAATATAATAAGTAAAAAAGAGATAATCAATTCGATACTTTATTATAAGCCTATACTCGATCTTTTCTTAAAAACAACATAGTATAATCGATTTAACTGATTCTTATCTAGTATGATACGTTATTCTACGCAATTCCCTGTTGATTATACATTTACCTGTCTTTTTATTGCTGCTCATATTTAACGATAATAGTATTTAATGAAATTCACATCAGAATCTATACTGAAGTTACTGGATACCGTAAAGGGTTCGTATCTGGAAGCTTTCTATGGTCTAGTCAAGATAAAACGATTAAAGCACGAAAATCCGGATTCCTGTGCCTATGTACGCAAGGCTGAAACAATATTTTATGAATCTGGCGAATATGATAAGCTGATTGGCATTATTAAACAGATACTGGAAGAGAATGAACGAAGCAGACAATAATATATTTAACGATGACTTTGCCGCATTTGCAAGAAAAGTTAATGAAGCTATAAAAAAGAATAATCTTGAAAATGAAGAACATCCTGAAGAGAGTCTGAAGAAGACATTGCCCAGGCAGGACAGTTCAGAATATGGCAGTGTGGCACTTGTAAATCTCAACGATATGGCACTTACAACCGAGGGACAGTTAACAAGAACGGGTTTTTTTGAAAATCTTACTATTAACAGAGAAAAGTACAAGGATATAGTCCTTACCAGGGAGGAAGCAACTAGTCTTTCTTTATCATATAGGAACTTAGCCACAGGTGTCAACTCAGTGGTTCCGTTGATATGTACTGCAGAGAAATGCCCGTTCAATAACGATTGTTGGTATTATGAGCACGGCAAGGCGCCGATTGGCAGAAGATGTCTGGTTGAATATGATTTACTGGCATTCCACACAAAAAGATTTATGGAAGAACTTGATGTCGATCCGACAAATCATACTGAACTTATGCTGGTCCAGGAATTATCAGAGCTAATTATCTATGAGATGAGGCTGAATAACACTCTTGCAAAACCTGAGAATGCAACGTTGATGGGTTTTCGTACCAAGTTTTCACCTGACGGCGAAGTAATAGAAGAAGAAGTTGAGCACTGGGCTCTCGGTGTTAAAGATAAAATAAAAGCGAAAAGAATAAAAATTTTAGATTTGCTTATGGCGACAAGGAAGTCAAAACAAAGTAGCAAACACAACGAAAAAGAAAATACACAAAGCTATATAAGTTTTGTTAGGGAAATAAAGGAAGCTATAGCCAACGCTACAGAGATTCCCTATGTAGAAGAGGAAGACGGGAAGAAATAATGTATCAGATAAACATTCCAAAAGAATACGTTTTGGAACGTCCGGCATGCTATGATGAATATAAATTTAAAATGCATCTGGCAGCAATGCTGACAATAACAAATTTCATATCTCTTTATGAATCAAGTAGCAAATTATTTAACAGTTTCTTTGAGACCGAAGAACATGCACAGATAGCGTATGATTTGCTTAGATATATAATGGATACTGAAGAAATATATAATCAAGAAATTATCAAGAAACGCCTCATCATTTCAATGTGTGAGAGTGGCTTTTTTGGATAAGTGAAAAATCAAGATGAAGAAAGACAAAATAAAATACAGGGTGACAGTTGACCGTGAAGATGGTGCATCTTTAACTGTCGGCAAGATTAAAAAAGTTGTGATGACTTTTATAGTTGAGGATGGATATCTGTCTCAGGAATATATTGAAAAACTCATACCTGCATTAAACTCTGTGTTGCTTCATGAAGTTAAAAAAATCAAACATCAGTAACTCTATGCAATGTCTGTCAGTTGAATATATTTCTACATGTACTCTATACGAAGGATGTGAGATTGTTGTCAAGTTCAATGACAATGAGGTTCGCGCCAAATCCATACGGCTTGACATATATAACGATCATATAGGTGGTGAGTTACAATTAAGTCTCATCAACACACTGCCTATCGGTAGTAGAATTGATATAACTATTATAAAAGATACCTACGAAGACGAACATAAACAGCATATAATTATAATTAAAAATGCCAGCCAATATGCATGCGGGCGCAGAAAATTTGCTTTCACTTCAGATTCACTTGAGACAATGTACCTGCACAGCTAATAATGAATAATCCATATCCGGTTAACATAGCAGAATTAAATGCAGTTGCCAAGGATAGAGGTATTTTCTTTGATACCGAAACCGGAGGTCTGCTTAAGAAGCATAGAATATATTCATATGCTTCGTTGCCGTATAATGCCAAGTCAGGAAGTCTGAATGCTAAATATCTTAGTAACCCTGATATGTCCAAGTGGTCTGTTTACAGCAAACAGGGTTATTCTGAAGTTCTTAACCAGTTCAATAAAGACAACATAAAGTCCAGTCAGTTTACATCGAGTATCTCCGAGTCTCTGATGTCTGACATTGTCCCGCACCTTAAAGGTGGCGGGCTGATAATTGGCCATAATATTGGATTTGATTTAGCAGCAATATCACAGGAACTTCCGGAAGAAACCGTCAGCGAACTAAGGGCGGCGTTCGGTGTTACAAAAGGCAAACTATCAACCGCTGTCAGGTTAAACAGATCTAAAATCAACCATGAAGGATATAGATCCTATATCAGCAAGATAAATCAACGACTGAAAGTCGGCAAGGTTGCCGTCGTCGATACCAGAGATCTTGCACAGTATGCGTTTAGTATTCTTGAAGAAAAGAATATACTTACTGATTTCAAAGGAGATTATATAACCGGCACAAAGATGAATTTCTTCGGTGCGGCTCTTGGACTTGGAGAACAGTTACATGATGCCAGTGACGTTGCTTTGAATAAACATGTATATGATTTTCTTACATCTTCGCTGCATGAACTTGATACACAGGGAACACTTCGCGATAACAGGCTTGATGTATTTAAAAAGATTGCTTCACAACAAACTACATGGGCACATCAGTCGGTAGACAATTCTCTTCTCGATATGGCTTTTAATAAAGTTAAACGCGAAGAGAAAGGTAAAAAAAGATTATATGCTGTTCCGGGCGGAACTAAAAAGAAAAACATCAAGGGTAAACAAATATACATGGATACGCTTGATGAGGTGTTTGCATCGAATAAATTCGGCGGCATCAAGAGAACCAAGTATGGTTATACAAATGCCGAATATACTTCCAGGTTCAACCGGTTTGAAAATGAAGTAAGACAGATGCGCAATGCTGGACAGAGTTTCGGCGATATAGAAGTAGAAATATTAAACAGAAATAAGAAAGCAGAAGACAGAATTATTAAGTCCATAGCAGGATCATCGGGGTCTGCTGCAATGGACGGCTTTGGATGGATAAGCAGAAATAAAAAGTGGCTTAAACCTGCCGGTATCACTGCCAGTATAGTAGGCGCTGCTATGTTATATAGTGAGTTGTCTTCAGGATATAACGCTCCCCCACCCGGAAGAATCTCATCCAAAGATGACACTTATAATACTATCGAAGGTTTGCATCCTGGCGGAGGCGTTAACAAAACAAATATTCAGTCTATGACTGATTTCGGTTCAGGGTGGAATGGTAAGTATACTGCGTTTACTCTCGGAGCTTTTGTTGGTGCGGCTAAAAAATACGCTGATAAGAAAAACGGTGAGGAAGATAAAAGAAACGGTCTTGTTAATTTTGCACTCTCATTTGCAGACGATGCTGCTATCCTTGGTATAAATGCATATTTAAAAAGAGCAAAAACACAAAATCAAACACTGCTCAAAATAAAGAATATTCTAAACTCAGATAAAATGCAATATGCAATGGCTGCATTCGGTGGTTATTCTGCAGGCGAATTGCTGGTTGGCCTGTTGCCTGTTTCGAATAGAATATCTGCCAAAGATGATTCATACAATACCATAGAGGGGTTGCATCCTAATGCTGGTCCTGGTTCCGTTAATAAATTTAATATAAAGAAGATGACTGATTTTGGATCAGGTTATCAAGGACCAAATCCGCAACTTAACCCTTCATATAATGAAGCTGAAGATATATACCGCTATCAGATGGTCCGTGCTTCAAAGATCGGATTGTCAGACGCAGATCTATACAAGTACATGACAGAAGAAGATAAAGAGCCAAGCGAATACGTTGCAGCATCAGCACAGGCCGGTACTGCATTGCATCAGTATTTACAGGCACAGGAACTTACAAACGGGACTGCATCAAATGCAGAAGTTCTTACTGTTAATTATCAGCACGGTATTTCCGGTCATATGGATATAAAAACCGCCCAAGGTATAGGTGATTATAAAACTGTTTCGGGCGGAATTTTTAATGCCATTCAGAGAGAAGGAAAACCAAAACCACAGCATGTTGCACAGATGCAATTTTATCTTGGCAACACCGGTACAGAGCGTGGTTATCTGCAGTATATCAGTCGTGATAATTTGAAACAACAGAAAACATTTATTGTCAATTATAATCCTCGTCAATACGAATCTCTCATTGCAAAAGTAGAACGCACAAGAGCAAGAGTTGAAAACGATATTGCGCGCGGAATACTTGATAAATCATCTTTGCCCAAAACAGCAGGTCTTGAAACACTCCAGGCATATGAAAAAGACAAACCATCATTGGAAGAGATGGCATTACAGCTTGACGAGAATAGGAAAATTTTCAGTGAGGAGATGTCGTATCTTCGCACGATAAAGAGAGGCATGCCTACAAGCGGCGAAGGTTATAGAAGAATAAAAGAGAAGCGGGAACAGGTTATGACATCTACACAAGGTATAGGACTTCAAATCTGGTCACAACACAACCAACACCATCTAATGTAATTATTTATGAAAAAACTCAATACTATATCAAGAAATAATGAAATAATAGCTTTATATAAAAGTGGAATTACAGTCGCAAACCACATTGCTAAACAACTTAATATTACGCCGTTTGTAGCAGAATCTGTGTTAAAGAAATATGGATTAAAACCAACTGGAGTAGGTGCGCCAAGGTTAAATAGATACAACAACAATTACTTCTCTACAATTGATACAAATGAAAAAGCATATTGATTAGGGTTTATTGCTGCCGATGGAAGTCTTCATAGTAAAAGAAAATCTGTCAATATACGTCTGGCAATCAAGGACTGTGATCATTTGTCTAAGTTTGGCAAACTGTTTAACAAATCGATAACAACAAACAACAGTGCTTGTTATATTAATATTTTATGCGCCCAACTATATGAAGACATAATCAACAAACATATTACCCCCAATAAAACTAAAACATTAAGTGAACAGGTTTTTGATAAAATTCCACAACAGTTTTGGCACAGTTTTATACTTGGATATTTTGACGGTGATGGATATTTGGGGACTAAAACCGGGGTACATTTTGTAATTGTATCTGCAAGCAAACCGTTTATTGAAAGACTTAATTATATACTCTCAACAGAAGTCGGTATTATACATAAACAAATAACAACTAATGGAAGCATTTCAGGCTCGAATACAATTCAATCAATAATGTAATTGCTATTCAAAATTACTTATACAAAAATAACACAACATACCTTGAACGTAAAAGAAAAACTATTATTCCATCTAAAGTTAATTATTGGTCACAAGAAGAACTTGAGTTATTAAAACAAATAGATCCGCATAGTGATTCAAATGAAAAGTTGTTAGTTACGTTTAAAAATAGATCGGTACACTCAATTAAAACACAATGGTATAAAAAAGTATTTAACAACAGAAACAAACATAATATAATGTAAGGAGGCATATATGCCTAGTGTCAGTGGTTGGTCAAAATTTGGGAAAGACCTTCTGCCAATCGGCGGAAAAGTTCTAAGACAAGGTATTGTCGGAGGCGTACTCGGTGCGGGCGGCACTTATGCCGTTAATAAAGCTGGTGACGATAATTATTCGCTGGGAACCGGATTCCTTATCGGCGCAGGTGCTGCTATAGGATTAAAAGCCGGTAGGACATTTAAGAATGTAGGCAATGCTTACAAGGCTGCTGGTAGTCCTACTCTCAATCTGGGTAAAAATTTTGGGTCTTTTAGCTTTAAAAACTCCTTTAGTAAGGCTGGTGATTTCTTTTCCAATGCAGATAAAAACTATAATAAAGCTTTTAGCACGGGAAGGGCTACCGGCTATGCAAACTCAGCTTTTGATTCCGCTGTTAATACCGTTTATACTTATCAGATGGGAGATACGGCATATTACATGCGGCGTGCACAGGATGCTATGAATTCTAAAATTCCGGCAACATTATCGAATAATATGAGTGCATTTGTACGTGGTGCAGGTCATGGTGCTATTGGTGGAGCTGTGATTGGTGCGGGTTACGGTGCTTTCAGCGAAAGAGAATCAATGTTTGGCGGCGCATTTAAAGGCGCAGTAATGGGCGGTGTCGCCATGGGTGTATATCGCAGGGCCGGACTTAGCTATGCAAGACCATTTAGAAAAATTGCCAGTACATACGGAAGAAAGGCATAAACAATGTATATGTCACAAGAAGATAATGTCAATTACGGGAAAATGTTTGGTTATGGCGCTCTTGGTCTTGGTGGATATTATCTTGGCAGGTCTCTTCTGAAACGAGAAGAAAAGTTCTATTATAATAACTATGAATCTGTCAGAAATTTTTACGACAAACATAAAATCAAGCCCGGACTAAAAGGTAAACGCCAATCCATATTCAATAATCTCAAAGAAGAAATCCGCGGTTACAGGCCGGGAAGAACACGCCTTGCAAACGAATGGGATGAGACTATACATGGAATATTATGGCCGAAACATAATGTCGTTGCATCTGAATACGAAGAGCAGATGATCAATGGCACTAAAAAAAGTATAATGACAAAAGCCGGAACAAAGATGGCAACACCATCTGCTCAGAGCGCTTTTATGTTGCTGTCTGTAAATCAGGAGATGCAGCAGAGAGGACTTGGCGGTATAGGCGTCGGTATGGCCCGTGAAGTCGGCGCATCATTAGGGTATAGAATCGGTTCAAGCGTCGGCGGTTTTGTCGGCGGAGCAGTCGGCGGAGTAATCGGCGGATTTGCAATAGATGTTCCATTAAAGATGGCAAAGATCGGTAGGCGATGGTCTATTCCTGATGTAGGTGGACACTTCAAGGACAGCGAGGCAGCAATGACAATGCGCGCCCGATCTTTAAATGCAATCCGCACCTCTCAATTCAATGTTCGCTCCACTCTGGGCAACGAAGCCTGGAATCTTAACTACGGTATGTATTAATAAAAATACTGCCCTCCACTCACAACTTCGGACTACAATCAATGGCTAAAGCTAAAAGAAATGCTGCACCCAGAGAAATGCAGCCAATAGACGAACGTTTATCAGTAAATATATCAAACGATGATTTAAAAAAGTCATTAAAAATAAGGAGAGTTAACATACAGTTTCGCAATGAATCTCAGAAAAAATTCTGGGAACTAATGTCAGAAAATGAAATCACACTTTGCGCTGGTCCTGCGGGTACGGGTAAATCTTTTTTATCGGTCTGGAAAGCAATTGAATTATTCGGAGAAGAAAACTCTCCATACAAGCAGATAATAATATTAACTCCAGCGGTCGAATCAGAAGAAGAACTTGGATTCCTACCTGGCGATGTCGATGAAAAGATGGCCCCATATATATATTCAACTGTCTACCTGTTCTCAAAAATTCTTGGTGAAAAGAAAGTAAACAAGCTCAGAGAACGTGGTCTGCTTCAGGTTGTTCCTCTTGCATATATGAGAGGACTTAATATTGACAATGCTATTGTCATCTTTGAAGAAGCGCAGAACTGCACAAAAGGACAGATGAAAACATTTCTTACACGTATAGGCGAGAATACAAAATATTTCATATCAGGCGATCTGATGCAGTGCGACAGAAAAAGGGGCAAAGAAGAAAACGGACTTCTCTTTGCAATAAAAAAACTTAGCGATATAGATGGCATTGGCGTCTTTAACAACTTTAAAAGTTCAGATATAGTACGTAACAAACTGATTGAACCGATACTTGAGAGGTTCGAGGATGTTTAAGTATAATTCAAAAGCATATATCAGGTGGCGCGACAAGATTTTCAGACGAGATAAATTTCAATGTCAGCTCTGTGATTGCCGTGGAACCATAAATGCCCATCATATAAAACGCAAAGTCGACTTTCCGAAACTTGTATATGAACTTACCAATGGAATAACACTATGTGAAGTATGTCATCAGATAATAACAGGCTATGAAGGACTGTTTATAAACCTGTTTATAGGCATCGTAAAGAAAACGTTGCAGGTTGAATTCATATATCAATTCTTCTCATATCTCACACAATGTCAGCCGGAAATTGTAATTCAATTTAAGAGACAAGACAAATGGTTGAAGATACCGAACGCACTTATAAAGAAGATTAAAAGAACGAATGTCAAAAACAAAAAAGCCAAATAAATTTATAGTTGATCCATATAGTCATTTTTATGAGATCTATAAAGACGAGGAACAACTCGAGGCAAAGATCGAGGAATACCAGTCTGTCGATGCCGACCCTGAATTTCTGAAGGCTACATTCGATCAGCAGATTTCCGAGGCTAAAGTAAATAAGAAAAAATGGGTCTATCAGGCAATGCAGCATGATCCTGCTTTCCTTGTCGACCCGCGTAAGGAGTATTATGAAAAACTTCTGCCCGAACAGATAAAAACCAGATTTAACGATAATCAGCTTGATGAAGTTTTGTCAATATATGATCCGGTCTTATGGGCAGAAAAGAATCTTCTACAACGACATGGCGGATGGAAGGGCAGGACATCCAGAAAAGGAATTCCGTACCAGGCGCAGATGATACGCTGCCGTTCAAAAAGAATAGCATTTCGTGCTGGTCGTCGTATCGGAAAAACATTATCGATGGCAGTTAGGATTATTCATCGGGCATTCACCTGGTATAGCACAACATCACCGGCATTTAATATTGTACTGTTCACACCTAATCAATCGCAAATAGATTTAATATTTAAAATGGTTGAACTGCTTATTGATGGCAATCCAAAACTGATGGAAATGGTTGTCGGTAATAAAATACCTACGCGTAAAAGTCCGCACGATATGCTTGAGCTTACCAATGGCGTTACAATCAAGGGTTTTGTTTCCGGTTCCGATGCTATACGCGGTCAGCCTGCTGACATTCTTATTCTTGATGAAGCTTCATATCTCGACTCATATGATATCGATAGTGTAATTGCCCTGCTTGCAGAAAACAATAATGTAGAACTTGTGGTATCATCAACACCTAAAGGTATGAAGGACTATTTCTATGACCGTTGTTTTGATCCTGACTTTGTTAGTTTCTACTTCCCTACCGACAGGTTCCATCCGAATTGGTCTTATGAAATGGAACAGACTTTCCGCAGTCAGCTTACAGACGCCGGTTACAGGCATGAAGTTCTTGCCGACTTCTCTGCCGATGGCGAAGGAGTATTTCAGTCTCAGTTTGTTGAACTGGCAATTGAAGAATATGCCTACATAACACAACAGGTTGCTGCCGGCTGGGTGTATGGTGTTGGTGTTGACTGGAATGACACACAGAACGGCACCCAGATATATGTTCTGGGTTTTGATACTACAAGACAAAAATACCGCATTGTTGACCAGGCGTCAATATCAGTTGAAGGCTGGACACAGACAATGGCCGTACGTAAAATACGCGAACTCAATAGAAAATGGAGATGCTCATTTATATATGTCGATTATGGACATGGCGCCGGTCAGATTGAAAATATTCATGAGATGGGGTTAAAAGCACAACCTAACTCAGTAGATAAAATGCTATTGAAAGCAAAGGCAATTAACTTCTCGTCTATGGTAGAGATAAGAGATCCATGGACAAAGCAGGTAGTTAAGAAACCTGGTAAACCTTATATGGTTAACAATGCGGTCCGTGTGTTTGAAAACGGTCTTATTGAAATCAGTGATGAAGATGAAATACTAATTAAACAGTTACATGGTTATGCAATAGATCATGTAACACCCAAAGGGCTTCCTGTGTATGTCGGAGATCCCAAACTGGGAGATCACCGTCTTGATGCGCTTATCCTGGCTTTGTTCGGCTTCCATATGGAATATTCATCACTTGGCAAGCCGCATATACAAGATGCTATACGGTTTATTGAGAATAAAGAGTTCGGTCATATCGCAGGCAAAACAAACAAACCAAAATTGTCTCCGCAAGACCAGGCACTCCAGAGAGACAAGGAACGCGAACGTGAGATATGGTTAAATTCACATGCCACATCGTCTTTAAAACCAAATCCTGAAAACGGGACTGTACAGCGTAGACAAAGCGTTCCTATAAGGATCATCCGGAGAAAACCCCTTAATAATACAAATTTCAGAAAACAAATCTAATTATTCATATGGAATTAAAATTATACGTCTTTGATATAAACAACAATTGTTTCCTGCCCATAAAGACAGAGAGTATTCCGGTAATTCTTGATAAACAGAGATACGGACATACTGTTATCGCAATAAAGAATGAATCAAAGATGATTCTTAATAATGTTATAATTACTTCGACCGGAACTCCCGCATATGTAAGGTCCGCCACATCAGATTCTGTGCTTTTACCAACCAGTACAGTTGCCGGTGTTGTTCACAGTTATACAACAAATAATGCATTAAAAACGATTTTACCAAATGAATCGGTCTATCTGCACATTATAGTCGAACAGACAGGAGATGTAATAATCGATTATACTAACTTTGCTCTTGATGTCACATATACCAGTGCCCATTTTACAACTTCAGATCTTGAAGCATTATTTGAATTTACAGAAACAAAAGGTTCTTTGACAACAACAAGTTCTTATACAGATATTTCATCTACATCAGGAACATTATCTGATACCCAGATGATGTTTGGTTGCGGTATCGTCTCTTTCAAGGATTCGTCCGATTTGGTAACGTTTCCACTAAATGGCGGTCTGTCAGCTATGACATTATTCGTTAAAGTCCTGGTTGATGAAGTTGACACAGAACAGGTAATATGCAGCACGAGTGGCTTTGCATTTGGTTTAACTGCGGCACGTGAACCGTTTGTGAGACTTGGCGCAAGTACCGTTAAGGCTGACGTTTCTGCTGAAGATTATAATGAAGTTTACACATTCGGGGTCTCACTTACATCAACAGACGATATAATCATATCTGTCAATGGCAATGTCGCGGCATTGGTTGATGTTCCCGAAGAAGCAGTAGACCTGTCAATAGATGGCAATATTGTAATTGGCGGAAGCGACTTCAAGGGGAATCTTCATACACTTGCCTTATTTACCACTCCTTTAACCTACAGCGAACACGTCAACACATGGAATAAATTCTAATGGCTGAACAGAAATTAAATGATGACATTACCACAATTGGCAGTTGGGCAGTAAGGCTTGCCGGTGATATTAAAAAGCTTCAGACATTCAACTTGTCGCCTGTAGAAGTAACCAAGGATCAGTTAATACAGCTATATATACTCCTCTACCCTTTTATCGCAAGCGAATACGTTCATAAAGACGATCTTGAGTTGTGGGCTAAAGATATAAAGGATGAAATAAAGAAAGAGTTTGAAAAGACAAATAAAAGTATTGAAAGTATAGACAGTGCCTTAAAATCGCATTCACATACCGTACAGGTTCTTCCTAATACACACAAAGGTGGTACAGACTCAACTATAGCATCTACAACTATAGAATCCGCAGATACATTCTCAACACAACCTAAAGCACACAACACCGGTGAACAGGATTATGTCGCCGAAACCAGCAACTATACTAAATCAATGAAACACAGGAATCCTAGAAAAACCGCTAAAGAATTCTCCCCCGTTTTAAGTGTTTCCGAAGAGTTCAGCAATGCATCCAAATACAGACCATTTGATGTTGATGAATCTACAGTTGATACAGGTGATAATGAATATGTCAATAACGGGAACTCCTAATGAGCATATCAAAAGAAGATTCAAATAAATTATTTAAGCAACCTGTCATTCGGCGTGACGAGCCGACCGTTGAAGCGGCGACTTATATAAATGAAATTACAAACAGTAATGACTCTCCGGAAGAACAATATAATAATTTTATAACTGAACTTGATACGTTTTCATCCGCTACTCAGAGTCTTGTCAAAGATTATATCAAGATACTCAATGTATTGACAGCGCGTTCGGCTATGCTTGATCTTAATATGCCAATCAGTATTGATGACTCTGTGCTGATAAATGCTGTACAATCTTTGTATGGTGCACAGTTGACTGAATTTACATATGGTCAATATACAGATCTCTTAAAACTTGAGAAGTCTATCGCCGCCGCAGAGGTGTCGAATGCAGTTCTCCAGGATAAACTGGATTCATCACTGAAAGATACCAGTGTACCCAGTAATCCTGTATTGCATTCTACAGCAATAATAAAAGACAGGTACAGAAAATTTCTTATCGATAAGGGAGCAGAAGATTTTTTTGTTACCGATATAATAGTCGATCATATAGCGCAACTTAATTCTAATTACGACGCGATACAAAACTTAAGTAATACAATCCAGTCTGACGACGACGAGTTTAAGAATAAACTTAAAAAACTGTATGAAGATTGTATCCCGTGTGATGCGCGCATTCTTTATTCAATTGAAAGGTTTAAAAAAATACAGCCGTTCAAGGATTTTGTTAATCATTACTATGGCAGCCTGCTTGCTTCGCTGTCAACGCTTATTGATCTGAAGACCCATCTGGCAGGACTGCATCTGATGTCAAATGTATGTTCGATAATAGAAGGGTTGATGAATTTTGTATGTCTGCCTGATTTAGCTGGTATCTTGAGCATGCTGAACTTTATGCAGGAGAAATCAAGAAAACTTTTTATTCAATATGCATATCAATTATCATTGCCAGCAGGAAGTCTTAATATTTTTATAACAGGCGCACTTGATGCGTTGTTGTCGATTATTACAAATCTTGTAGGCACTGTATTCTCTGCAATAGATTGTATTGCAGATGCACTTGAAGCACAACTTATAAAGGTAAACGTCAGTGCAGATACGGTTGACCTTACTATATCGAAAACAGCAAACAACATACAGAATCTGCAAACAGAGTTTGTTAATATCATGCGCACCGGTTCAAGAAGTATAAAATCATATGTTGGTGGAATAACATCTGAGATAGAAAAGGCCACTCAACTTTCCGTAACAAGCGAAGGCGAAATGATAAGCATGCTTGTGGAACTCGAACAACTTGGCAACTGGGCCAGTTTGATATATGAAATGTATGAGGCCGGGAAAAATATTGGATCTATCAAATCGCGCGCAAAACTAAGTGAATATTTTTCAAAAGTTAAGACTGCAATATGCGCAGCAGCATATTCCACAAAACCATGGCTTACGTATATAGATGACTTAAACGATGTCCTTCAGGATGAACTTGATTCTCTTTATAACGACGAAGAAGCAGATACAAAGTCTGCCCAGACTGCGGTTGTAACAAACACGGTGCCTGGAAATTTAGTTAAGTCTGTTAATGTAGCCGTAATAGTTGACGTTTCAATCCCTGACGATTTCTTTGATGATGACTCTGTTAATATCCTTGATAATTCTGTTCTACAAGACATCAAAGACGATGTTGATTATAAAATATCACTTGAACAGGGTGCGAATATTTATCAACTTGATCAGAAAAAGATCGACACCTATAAAAAAACAATTACAAAAATAAATAAAGCAAAAAGTATTCTTGCAAAACGGGTATCAGTTACAAATTCTACATCACAAATTACAAAACATCCAAAACTATTTCTCGATTTCAAGTCATGCATAAATGCATATGGCCTTGAAGAATACTCTCAGGAACAAGTTGAAGCTTGGATTAACAAGATAACCAGCCGATAAAATACACGAGCCCTAAAATGAATATTCAATCAGATTTTATTAATCTAAATGATTTAAATGTGCTTGAACTGCCAGGTGTGGCAGGTTCAGGCAAACCGATAAGTGTTCCATTGAAAACACTGCCGGTAAAACGTAAGAATGTATTCAACTTCCGCAAGTATAACTTTACCGAAGAAGAATATCAGATTCCGGAATACAATCTCTATGAAATCAGTACAGCTGAGGATGCAGACGGTATTATACGGCAGGCTATTAAAAAGAAAAGAGCCTTAAGTGTAAAACAGGGCTGGGAATTGATTGGCAAAAATAATGCAACTGTTGCATATGTAAGTCAGCGACTTAAACAGATTGAAATTGCACAGAATTATCCATTCAGACTGCTTGTCAAAGATACACTTGGTGATTTGGTAAGGTATCATAATGCGTTCTGGATAAAACTGCGTGACAAGAAGAATTCCGGTGGCAAAACGAGAAGAGTTAGAACCTATAATGGCGAGAAAGATCTTCAGCCGGTATGTGCTTACTTCAGAGTTGCTCCGGAGACAATGCTTGTCAAGACAGATAAATACGGGAACCCTACCTGGTATATGCAGGAAATGCCAGACGGTAGGTCAAAGGAATATGTAGCAGATGATGTTGTTCATTTTGTATTTAACAAACGTGCAGGATTTATCTTTGCCGCTCCCGGACTTCAGCCAGCTATCGATGACATCCGTGCTTTAAGGCGCATAGAAGAAAACGTCGAACTTCTTATAGAACAATATCTCTTCCCTCTTTTCATACTTACAATCGGCACAGACGATTTTCCTACCGAAATCTATCAGGACAATACAAATGAAGTTGATCTATGGACGTCAAAGATCAATGAGATGCCTGTGTCAGGTGGTATTGTTGTGAGCCACAGATTGAAATTTGATACTCTTGGTTTTGATAAAATACTTCCTGTTGAAAAATATCTCGATCACTTCAAACGCAGAGCTTATACGTCAGCCGGTGTTTCTTCGCTTGATATGGGCGAAGGTGATGGTATGAACCGTAGTACAGCGGATAATGCATCACGCATTCTTATTGATGATGTGAAAGATTATCAGCAGGAATTTGAATACCAGTTTAATTTCGAAATCCTGAACGAACTTCTTCTTGAAAGATATAATATCACATGTCTTGATGATCAAAATATTGTAATGATAGACTTTAACGAAATTGATCTTGAGTCAATGATGAAGACCGAGAATCACAACGCTCTTATGTATTCAATGAACAGTTTAACTGAAGATGAAATGCGTCATAGAAACCGCCAACCGGTCATCGATGATGACGAAGAGCGTGAGAAGTTATATCTGCATAAGTACGAAAAGGAAAAGATTCGTTTTGAAACTGAATCCGCAAAAGAAATCAATGCCTCAAAACCAAAAACAACCAGTTCTACATCTTCTTCTTCAAGTAAGGCAAAGAACATAGCCAAGAACAGACAGCAACCGACCAATCAACATGGTAAGTCGCTTGGTCCGACAAAGAGAAAGTCATCTATTTCCTCAGAAGAGGGGACTTTAAGACTATTTTTGGACAATCTGACGATTTATGACATTGATTCTACAAAAATAAGACTAATAAATCACATTTTTTCACTTGACCTGGCAAATCTCAGTCCCGATAATTGCTATCGTATTATACTGCATATTGACGACTATGTTAATGATGCCTATACAAGAATTAACAAAGGGATTATTTCGCCAGAATCCGCAACCGACCTCTTAGTCAAAAAGACAATAGCACTGCTTGAATCGCTCGACTAACTAATTTTTTGGAGATCCACACCGTGAGCCAACCATTATTTACTGATTATATCAGTCTCAGACAATACCAGGTTGAAAGAGACAGACGTAATCAATTTCTTGATACGATTCTTTCAAGTATAGAAAGACAGAAAGATGAAGTATCCGGAGATACTATACAGGGTTTGCAGGTAAAGGCAAGAGTAACACATGCCGCTCGTCTTACCGGACACTGGCATTACTACGCCCCTTATTTTGTTAAGAACGGCAAAGACAGTTTTACAAACCCCTACGAAAAACCTGCCCTGATACATCATGAAGATAAGAAAGACCCGATAGGAAGAGTTAAACGCGCAAGTTATATCGAAACTCCCCACCCTATGATTCCCCAATCTTTATATGATCAGATTATAAATACATCAGAACATAACAAAAAAACCCTTCAGTATATCAAAAAAATCAAACCATTCCTTTATGACAAGCGATTTGAAGGGCTTGGTTATATACAGACAGTAGCTAATATTACTGATCCGGCTGCAATTGAAAAAATAATCGACGGCAGATACCATACGATAAGTATAGGTTATGGTACCGACTCTTTGATATGTTCCGAATGTTTTACCGACTGGGTAAAAAGTGACGTATGCGAACATATCAAAGGAAAGAGTTACGGTTCAGGACCAATGTTTCTGATATTCGGCGACATGACCTATGACGAGTACTCATATGTCAATGAACCGGCAGATTCCATCGCTGCAAATGAAGAGATAAAGAAATTTGCAATACAGGTAAATATGTCGCTGGCCGATAATTTACAGAAAGCAAAATCCACCTTTGAAAGATCATCCCTTGTTGTTGCAGCAGTTGCACAGGATTCTCTTCTTATAACAAATCCCGAAAACACACCTGTAAGTGACCTGCAGTTATACTACTACGACAATAACAACGACACTTTTATTTCACAAGACACTGAATACAAAAACAATGGAGATATATCAGGCATGAAATTACAAGACTTATATGCACTTGATGCGCAGGAATTGCATGCAAAGATTACGGAATCTGTTTCTGAAGATCAGAGACTTGCCTTTGAAGAGATTAAAAAACTTGAAGACAAAATGTTTCTTGGTCGCGGAAGAAACTTTCCGGTACCGAACGATGCATATATTGCTGCCGTAAAACAACTAATTGAAACCGTTGAAGATTGTGAAGAAAAAACCGAATTACTTGGTTTTATTGCAGAAAGAACACCGACTTCAACCGACAACACAAATACCAATACATCTGTAACTGAAAATACAGATGAAGTTTATTACTCATTTTCAATATCCGCTTCAGGTTGGAAACAACCGGAAGGACCGGATGCAGAAAAAGAAAAAGCTATTCTTGAATTGCTTCTTTCATTATATGCAAAAGGCGGCGATGCTCTGCCTATAATTAATAAAATTCTTGAACTTAATTCTGATACTAAAGACAATATAGTTGCAGAATTAAATAAAGATCAGATTACAGAATTTGAAGGCAGAATAAACAACTATAAAAAAGAATTTGATCTGTGGAAGGACAACGAGACATCATTAAATAACCTCGTTGCCGAGATGACAGATGAATTAAAAGAAAATTATATCAATAATATTTTGAGTTTCCAGGATAAGGAAGATCCAAAGGTTGATATAGAAAAAATGAGAGACTCTTTTAAAAGTCAATCATTAGTAGAACTTAAGGCTACATATAAAAACTTCTCCGCAATATTCAATAAAGACTTTGTCCCGGCAGTTGTACGAAATACGACCAATCAGTTCGTTGTAAATTCAGAAGACAATGAAGTTACACCTGAACAGATTACAAAGCTGGAAGAACAAACGGAAAAAACTTATCTCAAACTAAGAACCAAAGATTTGCGTGTTGCTGAAAATTTCAAGAAGACGCAAAATATCAAAATACAAGACCTTAAGAAAAAAGTAAAATCAGAATAACTAAAACACAGGAGTCCACACATGTTTAAAAAAGCAAATTTGATGTATGCTTCTACCACTCCTAACATAGAGAGAAGCGAAGGCATCCGTCCCGCACAACACTATGTGCCTGCTGCTTATCTTCCAAACGTTCGATTTGACAATAAAGTCGGCGACTGGAAAGTAATCAGTTACGGTAAAGTCGTTGCACAGGATGTTAACGGAAAATTAGTTCCTGCCGGTTTGGCAATTGACGTTGTTACTGCTATTGCAAATGCATATGCAGATAAAGACGCTTTCATTGCAGCCAAAGCAAACTTCGGCAATGTTTATACACAAAATGATGTTGATGATGGCAAGAAAAACTTTGCAGGCGATGCAGTAACGGTAAATGAACCTGTAGTTGCATCCTTCTTCGCAAGTTACAATGCTGCTTCAACTTTAAATAACCCGATTGGTAAACCAACAGGTATTGCTCCTTATGACGTTTGGAAAGGTTCAGGCGCCGGACAGGATGGCAATCCAATCGATTATACCTACACTAACTATAACCTGCAGACAGGCGCATCAATATTAACCCGTTATTTCATCGAGTTACCGGTTGTTGCAAATACGTCGGGTCTTATCCTCCCGGGTATGACTGTATTTGAAGGAACACCATCTTACGGACTTGTTACATTTAACAAAAACAGTAACTTCTGTCCGTTGTCAGCGATGAGTATTTCTGCAATTTCCGATCCTGCAAATATTACCGCATCAGCTTTTGCAGCTGGCACGGGTGGCGCTCCTACAGATGCAGAACTTAAAGCTGAATTTGACAGGGTCTCCGGTGCTGTTGATACATTATTAGCCTCTATGGCAACTAATGTCAATGCAAAGATTGATTTAGTTGAATCATATGTAAATAATACATTGGGCAGTGTATTAGGTAAGGTTCTCTTTATCGACTCTACCTTCCCTAAAGATTTTCTTGAATATGTTAAAACATATTTACCAAATGTTACCAGTTTAACTGCGCTTGATAAAGCTCCGGGAACTGCAACTGCTGGTTTACCGGATAATATTACTTATGCCGGCATTACCACAGCTACAAACGCTAAAGTAGTTAGAATCAACGTGATTATATAATCCCCCCCTTCCCTCCGCAAGAGTTCGGTTGACGCCGGCTCTTGTGGGGAAGTACCTGCTTTTAAAAAACTTACAAAAAACACAAACAATTAATAAACACAAGGAGTCCACACAATGCCTTTCAAATTAAAAGACATGAAAGATTTAAGCCAAGAACAATATAGTTCTGTGTGGAAAAATAACGGTTTATTTATCGATGAAACAAGTGGCGAATCCTATCCAATCGAAATGGAAGATGCTCTTTCTCATCCTAATTCAACCCAATTTTTCCAGATAACTATTGAAAACTTGGTAAGAGAAGCCATTGAGCCGCAACTAATCGGCGCTACTCTCTTAGAGAGAATCCAGTATAAACCTGGAATGCAGATGTCATATGGCGCTATTGGTGCATTTGTAGCGGATGATATTGACGAGTCTGGTGAGTATCCGGAAGTCAGTGTGAACTTTGGGCCTGGCGCTCAGGGTATCACCATCGGGAAAGCTGGTATCGCCATGAAATTCTCCGATGAATGGAGACGCTACAGCCTTTATGATCAGTTAGGTTTATACGTTAAAAAAATGGGTCAGGCTTTAGCCCGTCACAAAGAAAAGAAAATCTTTTCAATGTTGACAAGAATGGGCGTAGTTACTCATGATAACGTTGCACCCTCCAGCTCGATCTTTGGTAATACCAATGGTTATGACGTAGACGGTACTGCAAATGGTTCTTTGACAATCGACGATATCTATCAGGCATATGGTCAGTTGTTACAGAATGGTTTCGTTCCAAACGCACTTTTAGTTCATCCTCTCACCTACACTATGTTTCTTACCGATCCTCAGTTGAGAGCTTTCGCTCTTAATCATGGCGGTGGATCATGGTTTAACGGCTGGTCCGGCAATCCATTAAACTCTTATCCTTTCGACAGAGGCATAATGAGCAAAGCAGGTCCTGGCACAAGCAACCAGTCAAACACTGTTGCTAATCTTCCTGAATACAACGGCCAGGGCGCTCCAAAACTTCCTGGATACATTGGATTCCCACTTCAGGTTATTGTATGTCCGTACATTCCTTATAACCCTGTTTCCAAATTAGCTAATATCTTCTTAGTTGATACAAACAACTTGGGAGCACTGATAGTTGATGAAGAGGCAACTATGGAAGAAGTACCTGACAGAGTCAGGGATTTGCATTTTCTGAAAATAAGAGAACGTTATCAGGTTGTCCCTTATAATGAGGGTGCCGCGGTAGGCGTATTTAAAAACGTTAAGATTACACCTAACAAGTTAGTCGTACCAGTACAGCCTACTATCTCTACTTTCACACCGATAACCCAGTCTACTTCCAATCAGATATTAAATGCTGATGGAACTAAACATAGTAATGGATAACAATGAATAAACATGGGGGCCGTAAGGCCCCTGTGATTAAATTTTATGAGGAAGGGAATGAAGATTAAAATATCACTTGGTGAAATAAAAAACACATTGTCAAAAGAGCCTATACTGGTTCCTTTCTGGTTTACCACGGACAAGACGCTGCATCTTGGTGGAGATAAAACTTCGATGGAAATTGAACTTGACAAACTTAGTTTGAATACACTCCGCGAAATAAAACTTGGTTTATCAAAAGGACTTATTACCACTGACAGTAATGAAAATATTATTTACGAAACTATCCAGAGATTAACTAAGACAACTGAGATACGAGAAGAGAAAAAACAGGAAGCTGTTCCAGTATCAAGAGATGTGCAAAGAGAAATTAAGTACAAAGCATATCTCGCTGAAGCAGAAGAAATATTAAGTAAAACCGTTGTCGAAATCAACAAGATAATTGGTAAAAATAAAACTGAAGACAACGCCTTAATTGACAATATTGTAAATCCCGGCATCGATGATATGACACTGTTAAATGCAATGCTCGAAGTCGAAAACCGAAAAGAAAAAAAAGCACGCGCATCTGTTATAAATCTCATTACCGGCAGGATTGAATTAATCAACAAAATATCAATACCGATTAACCAAATTGGTTTAATGACGAAAAGCGAATAAGATATAATGCAAGTCGTATCTACAATACCTCTGTCCGGCGCAACACTTGTTTCTTTGCTTCCGGAAATCAAAATAGTATTTGACAAAACAATCGATGCAAATACTGTTGATGATTCGTCTGTTACCTTATCTACTAACAAGACGAACATACTGGTTATAAAGGATACTATCCCTCAGCCTGAAGGTGTATTTGCAACGGATGATTTTTTTACAGATGCCTTTACCGGAATCGTACAGGGAAAAATCACTACAGACGACTGCACTCTTACTTTTAAACCCACATCAAAACTACAGTCTAATACCTTATACACGGTGAGTATTTCAAATACAATAGCTGACACTGCCGGCAATATGCCTGCAAAGATAGCCGTATTCTCTTTTACAACAAGAGAAGAGGATATGACAGAAGAAATTGTAGTGCCGATTCCAACAACAACAGTCTCTATTATTGGCAGTAATGTCGTATTTGCAAACGATACAGATATTACAACGGCAGGTATGTACGTTGAATCCACATCGCCAAAAGCCGACTCGTTTCTTATAACAGGAAAAGATATATCAGTAACATTCAGTCTTGATGTAAGTGCACAATCGCTGTCGAAGATAATTGTCTATGCAGGTAACATATTGTCTGATGAACAGCCGACGGTTGTTGATGCTGACATTTCGATTAACTCTGTTGATGATAAAACGGTTGATATAGTTCTTCCTGACGATATAGAACTTGGGAATGTAGTTATATCAATTTTTATAAAAAAGGGTTTCGCGTCAGAAAACGGAAGTTTGATGCCAAATGATTATGCATTCAGTTATGTTGCAAAACTTGATCCATATTATTCGTCAACAAAATTATTAAGACTTGTTGCAGGCACGGTTTTAACAGGTATTACCGATATCGCACTTGCGCTCTCGATTTATTATGCTTCAGAAGAGGCATATCAGACAGTTGGTAACAGGGTTCCTGATGAAAAAAGAAGAACAATTCTACGTCAGAAACTTACACTTTATACAGCGCTGTACAATATACTCGTAAATAATTATGCCTTCTCTGGTATACACGATTATGTTAAAAAAGAACTCGGTGATTTTTCACTTGCAGTCTCCAGTAAAGAGAGAATTAAACTTTACAACAGTCTTGTAAAGGATACAAAAGATAGTATTGCAAAAATCAAATCGCTTCTTGCGTACGGTTATGCCAATCCTTTCTTCAAGCGCAGTTCCAATCATATCAACAGTGACATTGGCAGAATGTGGGACAGATATAATCCAGGTGTCAACAGTCGTTTTTATGAAGATTCAAAATATATACTCGGCTGGGAAGGATTCGATGCATTCACCTGGCATGATACAATAACATACTTATGAGTTATTTAGCAACAGACACATTTAATATCTATACAGATATAGATCTGCGTTCCGGATTTGACGCGATGATATATGGTAGTGGCGACGAGAAATCGCGCGGACGTTGGGCCGTATGGCAGAGTATTATAAAAGACAACAATGGCACTTCTCTCCGCAGCAGCGATACATATAAAGTTACCGGCGAAGGCAAGGACAAAGACAGGGGTTTTGCCACGACAAGAAATGGATTTCTTTGCACCGAACGCCTAATACGCATAAAGAGTACTCCGCTAAGAATGCGTCAGGATGAATTAGTTGGAGAAGCCAGTCCTGAATCGCCGATTAAAGAGACTATTTATGTACCATCAAAACACCATGTCGAATACCACGACAATATTATCCTGATCTCCATAGATGAAACAGGTAATGTAATCAATCCTGTTACCGCAGAGCTTGAAATGACAATTATCAGAGTTAATGAAATGTGTTCCGATGATGGAAGGATAGAATTTTATCAGTGTATCTGTGAGGTACAAAAATAATGTCAAGATTTTTTGAGCCTCAGCATACAGATCCTGAAATCAATTCAATCATAGTTAATATGGTTGACAATATTGGTCCGATTACAATGCCCGATGAAGAGGTATCTGTCGGCAATTTTATAAGGGGTTATGATCTGCCGGAATTTATAGACGACCTGTATGATCTGCTGAACAAGTTACAAAGTTCAACCCAGGAATTTAAATCCTTTACGTTTAAGCCGGAACATGCATGGGGCACGGATATAAAGGATGAGCAGAATGCACTGCGTTATAGTGTAATTGCACGCAGTTACGCTACGACAGAAAAAGGCATGAAACCCCATGAAGGCCGCAAAGATTCAAGATGGAATCTTCGTGACATTGTGGAAGACAAACTAAATCCCGGCTATAAAGTTCTTGTTTTTTCAAAATTCTACGACAACACAATACGACTCGGCGCCTGGTCAAAAAACTACAGAGATGCAGACAAATTTGCATATAAACTTGAAGATATCCTTGATACGTATAGATATATTTTTCGTGCAAAAGGATTACTGCAATTAAGGTTCGAAGGCCGCGACGAAGATAAATTCAATGAGATATCAAATTTCACATGGTACTCATGCCCGCTTGTCTACCTTGTCAGAACTCAGGCTATCAAACTTGTTTATGAAAAAACACTTGAAACTCTTGCTATTGAATTAATTAAAAAATAAAACTACAAACATAGGAGATCAACAATGTACAATCAGTACCATAATCTTCCAGGCGTTTATGTTAACAAAGAGGACGGTAACTTAAGTGTTATCGAAAGCATACCTGGCGAAGTGACTTTGGTCTTGGGAACTGCTCCTGACGGACCGAACTCACTGTATCTAGTTACTGATACTATGGCTGCAGAATATTTATACGATCCTGATGGAACCAAAGAAGGCACTTTAATGAAAGGTATTTACGAGGTTCTTGAAAGTGGTGCAAAATATGTTGCTGCTTATAGAATTGGTGCTACACCTGTCATGCTTGACTTTGTAAACGGTCATACAATCGTAACAAAGAAAGCATACGATGGAGCGGGAACAGAATATAAATTATATTACAATTATAATACTTCAACCTCAGCAGAAACAATAAGAATACTCGATGCAACAACCGGTGAAATTCTTTTTGATAGTGCAGCAGGAATTGATAATGGCGAATTTTTAGTATATGGCGACGCAACCCTTACAGCATCCAATATTACAATAGGCAGTTCGTCAACATTGGCAAGTTGTCCAAGTTTTGCAGATCTGAAGAATTTCACTAATTCTTCTTACAATGTTGGTTCGACAAAAACCATTGCATTTGTAACAGACAGTAAAACATTCACAACTTCAGACAACAGTTTTAAGGCCGGCCAGGTAGTTGAACTTGCACAGACAACTGGTACAGCTGGCGACGGTGTATATATAATTGACTATGTAACATTGAACAGTTCTACATATACAGTCACAGTATCAAAAAAGCTTACATATGCAGACGGCGTTGTTACAGTAACTAACGCTGAAAACTGGACAATAACCGGCGGCGCAGAAGCAGGTACGGCACAACATAAAATTAAATTTGTTGCCGCCAATGACGGCCTTGATCTTACTTACAATGAAAAGTTTGCAGCTTTACAAAGGGCTTACTGGGATCTTGAAGCAGCAAATATTGATATGGTTTATCCTACCGGTGTTTATTTCAACGCTCCCAATGTTGTTGACAACGATGGTTTCTGTAAATATGATGAAACAGACAGTCCTAATTATGTAAGTCCTACAGGCGATTTTCTCGGTAAGATATATGAATTTACATTCAATGGACAGTTGTTCTTTGCATTCAAAAATGCATTTGACGTCAATATAGATACCGCTGATGCCTTACCTTCAGCTTATGAACTTGGTATAGATGGTTTTGCAGCTAAAGCTTTTGCAACCGGCAAGTTGTCAATTGAAAAAGTTTTGACATGTACCTCAGATGCAGGCATTACAACAGCAATAGCCGCTCCTGATATTTCTTTTAACGAAGCAAACTTCGGTCATCAGCTCGCCGTTTACTGTGACAGTCTGAGCACCAACTCCAATGAGGCTTCCGGTGTTATCGCAATGGTTGGTCCTAAAAACTATTCTAAACCTGCAGTTACAACCTGGATCGGCAAAGCCCCGACATATGATATAACGTCTGGTACAATTACACGTTCAGGAACAGGTCTGTTGGGTTATAAATTTAGAGTTGGTTCAAGAAACGTTTCCGCAGGTTTGTTTAGAACAGACAACGGATATGTTGATGGAACGCCAATCGTTGATACTGATAATGGACAGGTCGCCGATATCGGAAGGTACGTTGATGTTATAGCTCATCCGCTTATTGTTAACACATCCTATGACGGAACCACATCTGGCTATCTGACACCTGGTGCTGGCGTATACGCTGGTTTGATAATGAAACTAGATCCTAATATACCTGCAACCGGCAAAACAGTTTCTATCAAAGCAAGACTGCCGTTCACACTTCCAAAAGTATCCAAAGATGCCCTCGTTGGCGCTGGTTATATAATATATGACACGAATACCGATGGTTATGTAAAAGTAGTAGATGCCCCGACAGGCGCCCTGTCAACATCAGACTGGTCCCGCAGATCAACCTGCAGAGTAGCAGCTGTAATACTTGAGTCCATCCGCAAGATCGCTGAAAAATATATCGGTTCACTTACAAATTCAAATATAAGATTGTCCCTTCAGGAAGAGATACGTTCATTGCTGAAACGCTTTGCAGAAGGCACATCACCATATATCCTTGGTGGTAATGCCACAATCAAAGCTACACGTGCTATGGAAATCAGGGGTGAAGCCGCTCTGAAACTTGAAATTGTTACAGCGAGTGAGATGAGACGATTAACAATCTATACAAAGTTAAGTAAATAATAAAATAAATAGGAGTCCACAAAATGGCAGTTAGTACAGGTTATAATACTCAAGACATGGAAAAAGGTGCCTATGTGTCCTTTGGCGGCTCTGATATCATTGCTGTTGTAGGAAACAAAATGCTTGGCACTCTACAGGCAATTTCGTGGTCTGTTCAAAGAGAGAAAGGTCCGATATATACTATGAGGCAGTCTGCAGATCCGCTTGCATTCGCAAGAGGTAAACGGGCAATTGCAGGATCACTTGTTTTCATTACAATAGACAGACAGGCTTTCTTAAACGATATTCCTGCCGAGAGCCGAAAATTCTGGGCTAATACAACCGATTGGAGAGCAACCGATCCTGGCGAGGGTGCGGTCACATTAGATCAGTTATTTGAAGACGGCGTTAATGATGTTGATTATTCACCTTATGATGCGGATAATTCAACATTCTCCAGAAAGAACGTCGAGGCTTGGTATGGCGATCAGATTTTACCTTTCGATGTAAATATGATTGCTGCAAATGAATACGGTCAGTCCATGAAGAAAGTCATTGTTGGCCTTGAAATCCTCAACGAGGGTGGCGGGGTATCAGTTGACGATCTCGTTATGGAAGAACAGTACACCTATATTGCACGTTCAATGACACAATGGTTAAGGCTTACAAGAGCAGGCGGAACGCCGGTTGTAACCTCAACTTAATAAATAGTAAAATCGATTATACAATCCCCTTTCCTGATTCTACAGGATAAGGGGATTTTTTTTGTTGATTTGACAAATCTCTGTTCCAACATTTGCAATATTAATTTCAAGAGAAACTGATGGCTGAAACAGAAGTTCTATCGACAACTGTTATAGATATAGAAAATAAAACGCTCAAATATAATGACAGCGTTTCATATGCCGGAACCGATGTTAAGGTATATGCAATCATGTCAAATGTAAACAGCGTTATGCAGGAATACAAAGATCAGGTCAAAAGTCTTCAGGATTTGGCTGATGAATCTTCTGATATTGATAACGGTGTTGAGATTACAAACTTTGCAGAAGAAGCGGATAAACTTAAAAAAGCATGGGATAATCTTACAGTATCAAGGACCATAATTGAACTGGATGAAATACAAACATTAAGTTATTCTGTTTACAGGGACAAGGAAGCAGTAAGATCTCTTGGTTATACTGCGGCCAGAGGTTTTACACGCGGTAATGTGACAATAGCCGGTACAATGATTTTTACCGTTATGAAAGACCGCATATTGCATGAACTTTTTGATTATGCTCTTGCATATGAATCTGCTGAAGCAGTTGACAGTAAACTATATCGTATTGACCAGTTGCCTCCACTTGATATACTCGTTGTCTTTGAAAATGAACTTGGTAATATGTCAAGACTCGGCATCTACGGCGTGGATTTTATGAATGAAGGGCAGGTCCACTCTGTAAATGATCTTATCACTGAAAATTCTGTTAACTATCTCGCCAGACACGTCTCCCCTATGCGTTCTGTTACATCGACAGAATTAATTAATTCAATAAACAACAATGGCATTAACTCTTCGAAACTGACAGTTGAAGATTATAATACTGCAATAGAACAGATTAAACAGGACAGACTGAGGTTTATGTAATGAGTTCAAGACTTACAACACAGTACTTTACCGGATCGCAAGCAGTTATATACATAAACGATATGCCGCTTGCAGAAGTGACATCTATTATGGGAATATATACTGCGGGACAAATACCGATATATGGATATAAGAGTTATCATTTTGATACTGTTATTATGGGCAAAGCAATAGCCAATGGCACATTTACAGTTAATTACACAAACAATGGTTATATCCTTGCCCACATTAATAAAGCAAAAGAACAAAAGAATTCAGAGGACAAGACTGTTGAAGAAGCTCTTAGTTCAACAAGAGTACATCTGCCTAACGAAACAAATTTGCCAAACGCGACCGGCGAATACTTTCAACCCCTGACAGATTTCTCAACAAGTTACAATAATATGGAAACACTTCTGTATGCACAGGAAGTTGATGCAGAAACGATTAAGACATTAAAGAACACATATTGGAAATGTCCCGACGAAGGCACTCCTGTTCATCCGGAATTTATAGGTCCGTTACAAATAAAAATACGCGATTTCAGAATCGGCAGTTATGCCGATTCGACAGATTATGAAGAGAAGGTATTTATAGATGCATTCATACGCACACAGCAAACGACAAGAGAGTCATCGGCGGCACCCGTATCTGTCGGTTATGAATTCATAGCAAAGGTACTAATTTAAAAAACAAAAGGAATAAAACATGTCTAATAAAAAAGACTTTACAAATCAGATGATCGCACTACAGTCACAGGTAGCAAACCAAATGGATATAGATGACAAGACCATTGAAGATGCAACCAATGAAATAAACAAAGATAAAGAAAATAATACAACCACCATGATGGATATTATCGTACAGGAGGGTGGCCCTAGTAAGGAAACGGTCGATCAGTGGAAGGATATGTATGGCGATCAGGTATATGCTACACGTTTCAGCCCCAATGAAATATTTATTTATAGGTACGTTACAAGACCCGAAGTTAAAAAGATATCGAAACAGCTTCCAAAGAATACTACACAGGCGCAGATAGACGAATTGTTTAATGAACTGTTATTTAATAACTGTGTGCTATACCCGACTGTCAGTGATGAATTAAAAGCAACAATCGGCGCAGGTACAGTGGATGCTGTTGCATTTCAAATTAAGTATGCTTCTAACTATTTACCTGAAGCAATGCTCGTTGATTTAATTCAAAAGTTATAAGAGGTGACGATTGAATAACTATCCGGATACATTATATACTGACATAAAGAAGCTAATTAAAAAGCTAATCGCTCTGTTCAAAGGCAAGAAGGTAAAACCTTCTTTGCCTATAGAGTATGTAACTGCACCAAAATCAACAGGTACTGTGATTTTCAGTGGTTCTGATGTAAGCTTAAGAATTGATGGTAAAGACTACGGGTTTGCACAAACTATTAGCTGGAAAAACTATCCTGGTGGCGCACGTGAGATACGGCTTGTAGATCTCACTACAACAGAAGAGCATGATCTCGAATCTATCAATGAAATAGAATTATGCTTCGCTGATGAGTTTGGACATAAAGCTACCAAAAAATTCTACGGGCTTACTTATATAGGAGAAGAATCGGGCATATCTGTTGATGATCTTGTCGTTATAAGAACTATCAAATATACATTCGGTGGCATCACTTTATTAAAATAACATTCAAGGGAAGGGTAAATGAAAACACTAATACCGAATAAAGAACATCGTGGTAATGTAAATACACCGCCAATTACACCCAAGCCAAATATTAATCCTTCTGGTCAGAAACCCAGCAGGAAGATTAAGTTAAGTCAATTTCCGCCCAGTGTTAAAATACTGGATACCACTTATAAAATATTGTACGTCAATAATCCTTGCGATGTAGATGTCCATCAACGCGAAGCTTACTGGGGACAAATAGACTATTGGACAAGCACAATAAGAGTATATGTTAAAGACAGAACCAAGGAAGATATCTGGCAAACAATCTGGCATGAAGTTATGCACGGGATCTGTGAAAAGTTCAAGATGGATAAAGCGTTGAACGAAGACCAAATAGACATGATTGCTACCGGGATTAACAATGTAATGCTTGACAATAAATTTTAAGGAAGGGATAAAATGAAAATGGTAGAAAGAAGAAACTGGGAAGAATTCCGGGCGACCGGTTTAAATTGGTGGACCAATAGGGCGCTCCATCTCTTTGGCTGGGCAATCGTATTTGATTACGATAATATCGAAAATCCAAATGAAGAACTACAAGAATTAGGTAAGATGTTATCTGCCACAACAATAGAAGATAAAGAACGTCTCGACTCAATTATACAAAGACTGCGATTAATTCATGAGGGTTGCAATATATATCCTGCAAGAGTAAAATTCCGCGGGTTTGACAACAAAATAGAAGAGAAAGGCTTTATCAAAATATCGAAATACTTACAGGATAATATTGAAGCGCTTAACATTGATTTGGCAATTACACACAAGAATGCCCCTGTTGTTATTGAAGGTGGTGAATTACCCGAATTTATTGGGAATAAAAAACAATGAATATACTTATTCACGTAAGAGATCATATGATCTCTTACTATTATGATAATGGTACAATGAGTTCCCAGCCAATAAGTAACGGACTTAAAAAACATAATATATCTTTGATAAAATCATTTGCACACCAGATGAGACTTACCGGCAATAAAGTAATGTTATTCTTTAATGCTAACAGTGATGTACAGAAAGGTGAAACATTCGTCTTCGAAGAATATGTCAAATCAAAAGATTTCGGAATTATTAATACAGATGAAGAATACGAGAACCTACTTAACAAATTAAATATAGTAGATGCGGATTAATAATGAATACAATATTATCAAATGATACACTTAAAATAACACTGGGAGATATTCCTGTTACAAAAATGTCGTTTATTCTTAGAAGAACAAGAGAAATGGGATCTATTTATGTAATGAAGGAACAACAACCCAAACCAAAGTACGTTCTTACTGGAATGATAGAAACTAATAATAATCAACTGCAGGAAAAATGTGAGTACGAATTAAATGTTGGTAATAAAAAGATTAATGTCGAACTACTAGAAAAAACCAACAACATGGTTACGTGGATATGTAATGACGATCCAAAAGAGACATTCGAATTCCTCAGATTTCATTGCAAAAATTAATACAATAGCCTGTGAGCATCAATGTCAGAGATATGGCCAATCAGATAATGTCATCAACGGCAAGTGGGGATGCAAAATAATATTTGAAGAGTTAAGTGACAGATTAAAACCATATAAACCATTCTTTGTTTCCATTGCCGCAAAAGACGAGCACGGAGATATGCAAATAAAGATCTTCAGCAACTTGATAATAAACCATGTACCGATAGTGGTATATGAAGATTGTTATTGTTCTGTCGGCAGTATCGGCAAATGGGAAACATTCACAACTAACAATCAAAATATCTATGCATCTGCTGCCTGTTTTAATGAAGGGACTACAGCATTAAAAGCATCTATAATAAATACATTCTAATTTCTTCGGGACCAGGGATTTAATACAACACAATACAATCAAATAACAACGGAGTAATGTTATGTACAATACATACAATAACTTGCCTGGAGTTTTTGTCTATTATGGTGAAATAGAGAGAATAAAAAATCCGGCACGACAAACCGCAAGTTCCACCACTTCAACAAACATCGACTTAAATGATACGTATGAAGATATCGACTTAGTGATGTACGATCGAAATATTGATTTGAACAAATAACTATAAGGAAAAATAACAATGGGCACATTACAATTAAGAAGAGGAACAACAACCGATAAAGGATCGCTCAAGGATGGTGAAATTTTTATCGATAAAACGAAAAACTGTATTACTGTCAATATTGACGAAACTGAAAAAGATTTTTATGAAGCAAATATTCAAAACATTACTTATGCCACTTTAACTGCATTGATAAATAGTTCGGGATTAATAATAGGACGTAGATACAGAATTACAGATTATGCTTCTGTACATACAATTCCGAGAACATCTGATATCAATACTCCGGCAGTAGAACCATTGATAGTTACTGCAATCGCAGTTAATAAACTTGCTCCCGAAGCATATAGTGCAAGTTTTCCTGAAGATATAATTTATTATGAAGTTACAAGTGATCAAGTGGTAGTTCCAGGTTGTACTAAAGGTTATATCTATCGCAGGATAGATACTGCAAAGAATAATGATATACCATTCGATTTCAGAAATGTAAAATTTCGTAGATGGCAGATTTCACCATCAAGTCTTGATGCTACTGGAGCTGATCATGATTATGGTAGAGGTACTGTAGTTAAAAAAACTAATACTACTGAAATATATATAAAATTAAATGATTTAGGAGCACAGCAATTTTCTAATAAATCAAGTTGGAAAAAATTTGAATGGACTGATTTATCTTATGTAAGTACAACTGAAGGTAATTGGGAACTTAATGGGAATTTCTGGCCTGTTACGGTTAATACCACCTCTCTTTATATGGATTATAAAATGTTTTCAACTGCACCTACAATTAGTGGCGTTGAGTCTTCTTATACAACAATTTATAATAATATTATAAAACCAGAGTTGAACAATTCTTCATTTGATATTTTAAGTAAATGCAATAGTGTATTTTTTGGAACTATTGTATATGATAATAAAATAGGGCGTGGTTTTACTGATAATACACTTAATGCAAACAATTTTTATAGCAATTCTTTAGGAAATGGTTTTAGTCGAAATTCTACCGGTTTTAGTTTTAATCATAATACTTTTGGGAATAATTGTTATCTAAATACACTTACCAATTTTAATGATAACATTATTTTAGGTGATTTTTATTGTAATGTTATGGGTGATGTTTCTTTAGCTTTATCCACCCAAAATAATGTTATAGGTTTAGGATTTAATTTAAACTTTGTTGGAAGAGCTTTTGCCTACAATAGTATAGGATACAATTGTAATGAAAATTGTATAGGTAAAGACTTCCAATATAATACAATTGGGCAGAGTTTTGAGCATCATTCTATAAGCGAGGGTTTTAATCATAATACTGTTGGTTCAGGTTTTGGTTACTGTACTATAAGTAGCTTTTTCAGATATAATAGAATCGAAGATTTCTTTAGTGATGAAAATACCTCTGTGGATTTTACCGATGCCACAGCTGTATATGGTAATTATAATTGTACACTATTCAGAGGTGAGGATATGGGTATTCAGAAATTGTTTTATTACAATGCTCAAGGTTCATTAACTGTTATTGGTGCAAATGAATGAAAGTTAAGATAAAACTAAAAAAGCAGTATGATGAATGCTATGAATTAAAAAACATAGTAACTGAAAATAATTTAACTATAAAAGATTTGTTTATAACCAGTTCTTTATTAAAGGAAATAGATAATACAGATACAAATACAAGAAGATTGATTAAAGGATGTACAGATGTAATAGAGATTATTGTTGATCGTGAGAATGATAAACCTATATGAAAGCATTAGTAATAGGAACAGTTGGATATGAATCGCATGAAGAAAGTGTAAGACTTGTATTTTTAGAAAAGGTAGCCACTTGGGACTGCCATATAGCTGAAATTGGGACGGGTACACCTGCTGGTAATATTGTTACTTATCAAAAATCGATAGCTGCTTGTGTGCAATATGCAATAGATAATAATTATCAAATAATTATAAGAAGTTATTCCGGAGTTTATTCCTATAAATTGGAATGGGAACATGCTTTAGAATATGGGATTGCAGTATTTAATGCGCATGGCAGTAACTCTCATATTTATTTATCTTCTCCTGCTTTCTTAATGAAAGGAACAAGATGTATCGGCGGTGGAGTTAGTGTAAATGAAAGAAGTTATGGTCCCGGGTTGGATTTATTTTCCTGTACTGTTGAAAACGCTACAGAGGAAAGTTGGGCTACACCAATGGTTGCGGGTTATTATGCTTTACTTAAAAGTGCCTATCAAACTGAAAATGTTTATGACTTATGGATAAGATTATTTAGATCAAGTAGTTTTTGGGGAACGGGTTGGATTGAAAATGGAGGATATGGGAAAACCGATAATGGTTATTCAAGTACATTGCCACTACATCCACCATTAGAAGTCGTTGCTATAAAAGCTGGAGACAATCAATCGGTTACTTTTACATGGAAAAACTATTTGCAGTCAGCGTTTAATTCAACTGTTATAAAGAAAAGTGACGGCACTATTATTTACGATGGCACGCTGGAAACTTATACATGGCATAGTAACGTAACGGGAAGTGAAACATTTTCTTTCTATACACAAGATGCATCAGGAAATTTAAGCAGGCTCGAAAGTTTTGCAATTAAAATAATAGAGGGATTAGAAACAATATGTCAAATTGGCTCTATATATCTATCTTCAAATAATAAAATAATTACAATAGCTTATGATTTAGTTGATTGCGCTACTTCTTATATAATTGAACAATATATAAATGGTAATTGGGTTGCAGTAATAAGTCCAGTTACGGTTTTAATTACTGGGACTTATTCTTTTCGTTATAAAGCTTTAAATGCCACATCAGAAACTGATTATAGTGAAATATCAACTATAGAAATTACAGATCATATAGGAACAGTAGGTACAATACAATTGACTATTACTAACGATGTAATAAATGTATCATATTCAACCGTTACAAATGCCTCTGCATATGTAGTTCAGGTAGATGGCGGAGACGGATATATAAGTTGTGGTCAGAGTTATACGGCACCTGCGCCCGGGACATACACATTCAGATACAAGGCGCAATACACAAATGTATTTGACGAACTGGAAGAGACATCCTGGTCTGCAACTGTATCAGCAGAAGTCGATTACGGTACTATCGGGAATATAACCTTACGGCCTTACCATGACAAAATTATAATAGATTATGATGAAGTTAAATATGCTGTAGATTACGTTACGCAGGTTTATGAGAATAAAACCTGGAAAAATCTTACCTCTAATATTTATACAGTTCCACGAACAGATATATATAAATTCAGGTACAAGGCTATCTTCGGTGAATCTAATAGTTCTGAATGGAGCAGTGAAGTTGCTATTCATAAACTGACACAGAAAACATTAAATACAAAATCCACAATACCTGGCGTAAAGGTAGAGCGTTACGATAACAGGCAACAGCCTGCAACCAAACATACAAGATATTATCTTCCGGGAGAGACTGGATCTGAAGTTATATATGATTTTAATTCCTCCGTACTGTCTCTGGATTTCAATGAGTCTTTTATCAATATTGATCTCAATACCTTATGAACTCCATTTTACAAGCCAAACAACAACATAGAAATCTATACCTTATAAATACTGAAGACGGCCATGCGGTCGTTTTTCATATTATACCTTGGGGTGAATTTAAGTCGTTCAGAAATCTGCTTACAGTGTTTTCCAATATGGAGGAAGACATTAAGGATATGTTATTTGAGCAATGTGTTATTGAATATGCGTGTCCTTTTGCATTATACAAGAGAGGCGAATTGACTCCGACAGATATTGCAAATGGATATATATCTATTGAAGAACTTATGCAAATCATTCCTGCTGGATCAATAGAGAATGTATATAGTGCCATTGTTGCAATGTCAGGAGCGGCATATCCTCAAAAGATATTTGAAGATATCGAAGCAATGCGAGTTGATGCCGAAACAGATATTGAAAGAAGAATTATAAATTATGTTGCCGCAGCACTTAAGGTAGATGCAGGCACCTTTGATAATATGGAATGGCCTGAACTGACAAAACTTATCGCACAAACAGAACTACTCATGACAAACAATGTTCCTAGTGTACCATTCGCTATCGGGGAAAAAGAAGAAAAACCATCAGTTGATTTTGAAAAAGAAAACAAAAGATTAAAAGAACTTTAATAATTGAATCTTAAAAACGCCACATATTCTTCACAGAACGAGTCTTACAAAAAGTCACCCTTCGAGACAACCATATCTATGGCCTGGAAGGGTGCTGCTGTTGTTGGTTTGAATTATGTTCTTGGTAAGATTCCAACAAAGATAGATATTACAAAACTCCGGTATGCAGATAAGTTTACTATCAACGGCGACGTTTGGCACACATACCGTACCGCAAAGACTGCAACTGTAAGAGATCTGATATGGAATGCAATGGCTGTTGCCGAAGAACAGTTATTCAAAATGCCGCGCGCATTTTCTGCATCGAGTATATACGGCGCCAGGGTTTATTCTAATCTTGCCATCAATCTGAAACCAGAGTGGCTTACCAAACAAGGCGATTACTTAAAGCAGATTTCCGGTGGAAAAATTACTAATGCGCATCTGCAATCCGGCAGAATGCGTTTTCAGAATGGCAAACTCCTTTATCAGAACCAATCCGGAATTGACGATATATTGCTCAAATATGCAAAAGTCGTCCCGGGCAAAACCGGTCCCGGAAACAGAATGTCGAGGTTTACCAAAGCATTATATGAACAATATAATCTGCATATTCCTGACAGTGATTTTGTAATAACCGGTGGTACATCAAAACTTCGGGCATTCGGCGAAACCGCTTCTGCATGGACAACTGTTGCAACACAAAATTATATGCGCTTGCTTGATAACCCTATGGAGTTATTCGGCAACCTGTCAAAGACCAAGTGGTACCGGGCACTTGAAGCTGACCAGGGTCTTGGTGGAAGAACATTTAAGAAAGTCGGATCGTTATACAATAAATATTTTCGCGACCAGCTTGGTGTAGGTGGTGCAAATTATCTTCGTGGTAATACAGCAAGATTATGGAAACGCCATATTACACATGGATTCCCAAAAATCATTGCCGGTATAGCTGCATGGAAAATAAGTAATGCAGTATTAAAATCAGTCCTTGGTACTGATGCAAAAGGTATAGCCGCACAGGCTTACCAGGATGTAACAAAATTATATTCCCATGTCTCTGAGAAAACAGGACTTACTGCTCTGAATAAATACCAGGAAGAGAAAGCTCCTGGTACACATAAGTTTACGGGGCTTCTTGCGGTGCTACTGACCGGCGCTATTGCAGGCGGTACTATTGCAGGACTGTCTAATGTCGGCAGGGCGCCATTGAATGGAAAAATGGCCGCACCAAAATGGTTCTTTGATTTTGCTTATAAGGCAGAAAGTTTAGGTGGTATCTCCGGCAAAGCGGCACGTCTTGCTAATCTTACCGGCAAAGGTCGTGTTGGCGCGTTCGCCATGACCGGTGCTGCAATTGGCGCTGCTGTCATTACTCCATTCTTGCTTGGTTCCCTTGGATCCAATAAGACGCCCGAAGAACTTAATAAAATTTATCATGGTGAAGAATGGATACCTGTCCGCAGAGGACGGTTCTGGACTATGGGTAATACTCCGTTTGAAGGCGGAGAAATAGATTATTATCAACCGCATTGGACTGTCCGGGCAAAAACTGACGCCCGTGAAAAAGGCATCATGCCTGAAGAATATTATAATAAACCTGTTAAGCGTTTTATAAAAAGATTGTTTGATCCATATTATATGGAACGTGCGCTTGATGAGGAACGGCCTTATGCTTACTGGGGGCCAACAGACTATGGTGCAGGGTTACCCGAAAAACTATTCAGTCCTTTAAAGCAGGTATTGAAGCCAACTGTTCTTGCACATCCGGAGACAGCCGGCAAATTACATCCGGCACAGGAGCCACAGATTACAGCGGATATACCGGAATCTATAAATGGAATCGATGCAATAAGTACAAAGGGAATTTATCCGACGATTACTTCCCCGTCAACTGTTCAGGGCTATGCATCTGAACTTGGCAAATCATTGACTGATACCTTTGGCTTACAGGGTTTTGCATTAAGGTCTGTCAAAGATACGATGGCTAGTGGACAATCGTTCATAATTCCTTCCATGCGTTATGAATCTTCCGGTAGAATCATGTCTGCACAACGTTCTTATTGGGATCAGAACGTTGGAGATCTGGCCGGATTAAACGAATGGTATAGAAGATTAAACCCAGACAGAGATTATGATACCGAATATGTTCATGCAGCTATCAGAAACAAAATGCCCGAATGGATAGGACGTGAAGATCTTAAGTACGGTGACCCTTTCTCGATTATTGAAAATGGTGAATTGAGATTGCCTGGTAGAGGTTATGAAACTTTGTATCCTTACCTGAGCGGATTGAATCCAGACGACTACCCTGCTGTACATAAAATGCAGATTCTTTCCGATGTTGCCCCGTATTCTGCTGAATATCATATGTTCAGAAACGCAGTTGAAAGTCAGATAATAAATAACCAGCTTAATCAGGCCGGTGTGAATCTCTACCAGGAAACCTTACGCAGAGAAGAGGAAGTAAAAAATGATACAAGATTCGATACCGGCAGCGGTCCACTCGGTGCTTATTGGCTTGCCGTAAAGAAAGCAGGCAGAATGCTTCCGACAGAATCTCTCTATCCAATTGCACCTATGCACAAGTTTTCAGGTCCGGTAGATCCTATGACAGAATATAAATCTATGGTATTGCTCGACAAATCATTTAAATCATGGGAACATCCTTACAAGGATTTTATTAAACCTGCCATCAATAAAACAATGAACATCCTTACCTTTGGTAATTTTATTCCAAAGGAAACTGCAGAAAATGCGGAACTGGACAGTTACTTTTCGGCAATGCAATTTGCGAAAAACAGACTACTTGAGGAAAAAGCCAATGTCGCATCCGAGCAAGGCGAGTTTGAAGCCGCGGCATATTACAGGTCCGGTAAGCGTGCGGCACTTGAGGGTTCTAACCCGTTGGCCAATATATCCAATGCAATTGGTCTGCTTCCAAAAAGAGAACAAAGATTCTTCGCTGCTTTTGCAGGCGAAACAGAAACTGATAAACGCAGTCAGATATTACAAACAATTAATCCTCAGACAGCACAGGTGTTAAATGCCCACTGGGCACACAGTGATGCAATGACAATGCATGATCTGGATGTTGCAAAACAATTAGAAAGCAATATGGCGCCTGTTCAAACTACTACGGAACCGGTTGTACTCGGAAATAATGTACCTGATAGAAATTTTATAGGTTACGCTCCCGACGTTAATCTCAATGCTTTCAAAGTTAAGGTAGCCAATAATCTTGGCAAGAATATTCGTGACTTTGATCTCTGGCGGCAAGACGAACGGCAGGCACAAATACTCGACGCAACGACAGATCTTTACGGAGATATGCCAACACCTGTTCCCAGTTCCAGTTCAATAACTTCGAAAAATGATATACAGAATTATCTTACAAACCTTGGTATGCATGATGCCAGGATAATTTCTACTCCCATAAGAGGATCTTCTGTTATAGACTTTCAAGGTAAGCAAAATAATAAGAAAGATATACGCGAGAAAATGCGCGATATGGGATTGTTTCACTATTAATAAAAACCCGGCTTTCGCCGGGCACACTCACTTACTTCACAGCAATTTTACGAGTCCACGATTAAATATAAGAAAAAATTATGTCAGAATCCCAATACACATCATCAATAGGCGCTAATATAGGTCTTCTCGGAATGATCGGGGCCGGCGGTATAGCCGCCAAGGAATTGTACCGTACCTATCAGGATATTAAAGGACGCAAAGACAGGATGGGGTCCAGTCATAAAAGTTGGATAGATACACCTCTTGTGCCTGATGAGAGTCTTGCAACGCAGATGTCCAATATAGCAGATGTTGGTTTTGCAGATGCCGTTATTGATGGTCAGTATTTAAAAGTTACAGATGTAAAAAAACTGAATCAATTAATATATGGTGAGGCGGGTAATAAAAGTTTTCAGAATGTTATTGAATATACTCAGTCCTTAACAAATAATGAGTTTCACTTTGGTGTGAAAATATATGAGAATGGCGCCAAAGAAATTGTTATGCACACCGGAAAGAAAAAACATGGTATCTCATTAGGTTTTGTTTCTGACAATGGTGCTATCCGGATTGCATCTACGAATGCCGGTCATCAATATTATGTACCGCAGTTCTTCCTGCCGGAAGATGCCACCAGGGCAATATTAAACAATGAAGTTTCAGGCGACATTACTTCTTTCGTACGTTCAAATGCGATGGATTTCAATACTTATAAACTATATAAAGTAAATGAAATTCTCAGTTCCCCAATGAAGACATATCAGAAGAAAAAAGAGATTAAAAAACTCAATATGGATATAAACAAATATGTTCTTCATGAACCGGATATGACTCCAAGCGGTTATATTACCAAAGCACATATGAATACCGTAATACCAAACGGTCTGAAAAATAGCAGGGAAAGAAAAAGATATGTTGAGAACTTTAATAGAAATTTCGAAACATACGGAGGAAAAACTTCCCCGACATTTTTAAAATCAGTTGACGCGGTTGCAAGCGCAAGGCTCAATATTCCTGATCTTGATCTTGGTATTGCCAAAGAGATAAGTGTCGCAGAAGGTAATCATGCCCTGCACCAGATGTTAAATAAATCTGCCAGAATAGAGGGCGCTGCTCCAAATAGATTCGCACTGGACCTCCTGAATAATACAAATGCCATTCCGGTACCTACTCTGCGGTTAAGCGCAAACGATGCAATCTTTGATGCGCTGACTGATTCCGGATATGATGTTGGCGGTGTTGCAATGCCACACCTTGGAAAAGAAGATGTATGGATTAATAAATCACTTGCAAGTAAAACAGTATTAAGCAATCATCCGATAACACTAAAACTGGAAGATGCTATAATGCCGAAGAAGACGGTGTCATTTTTCGATGACCTGTTCGATTTTTACTATGAGAAGATGGGAAACAAGTCTCATGCTTCGCTTGCTGCAAATGCTACACGCGGACAAAAACTTAAATACATGATACGCCAGGGCAATATGCCGGAAATTCTTCAGCAGTATTCGGATGCAAGAGGTTTCAAGAATGGCATAGCGCTAAAGGATATGTTTGATAATGGCACTATTCTCGAAACAACTACCGGCAAAGTTCGGGTCGGACGAGGAAGGGTATTGCTGAACGATATTTCTTTGACAAACGAAGGTATCAGACTTGATACTACATTCAGAAGTAAAGTTGGGATGGTTGGTAAAAACTGGGGCACTGTTAAATCAATCTATTCAATGCGGTTAAGACAGGAACATATGAGAAGACTCGTTACTGCCAGAATGGTGCTCGAAGATGTAATACAGTCCGGTGATATTAATGCAGAGTCGGCAATAAAATTAATAAATACAACATCAAGCAAAAACAAGGTTGCAGCTGCCCGCGCAACCGAAATGCTTGATAATATGATAAGCAAACATAAAACAGTAAGACCGGAATTCCATAAAGAACTAAATACAATGCTTGATAGTGATTTTAGGGTTCTGAAGGAAGGCATAAGAAAAGGTGGCGATAGTTTTAACCGTATACGGTCTTTGACCAACGCTGAAACTTTAGCATCTGCAGAAAAAAATCCTGCCCTTGCACCTTATATGAGATTGCTAAGTGAAGACGAACAGAAGACAGGCGGTATGGCAAGTATAAATACTGATATTTATACAACCGACAAGAGTCCAATACTGATGGGTATTGATCCATCCAATAAAGTGCAGGTAAACTCAATTCTGGAAAATACACTGAGTGTATCAAAACAGAATGCTGCTGCAGATTTCGTGCGTAGTCATTTTAATTATAATAAGAAGGTAATGCATGAATTATACAATGAGTTTATGCCGGTTCTTAATAAGCCTATTGAGGGACGACATATTAAGCTTAATTGGGCGGACATCAGCGGCACAGAAACAATTGAAGAACTTACATCAACCAGTACAAAGGTTGCAAGAAACAGAGCGATGCAGATAGCTCAGGGTATGACTGAATGGAAAAACAAACCTATTCCTGACAATGCCGCATTTTATACCACTATCAATGGCAATAATGTTCCCCTCTCTACAACAGAATCTCACTGGACAAACATTGTAAGCAATAAAGGCTTTGCATCTCAGGATGAACCAATAAGAAAACTACTTTCAAAAACCACGCGTGATTATCTGATGGCCGCTTCCAAAGGATGGGATGGTCAGCAAGAATTATATAACGACCTTAAGCAGTCGTGGGTTAATGTTCTTGGTCAACATGTTAATTTAACTTCTGCAATGTCAGATGCGACAATGAAAGTTTATCGCGGCAGAGGTGTATTTGATAAGGGCCTTCTTGAAACGCTTATAGCCAAGGAGGGTTCTCCGGGCGCCGTACAGAAAACACTTTCCAGATATGGACTTACAATAGACAGTGTTGTGAATAAAGATCTTGCCGGATACTCAAGTAAGAATTTCACACAGATACTTGAACAGACAGAATTGTATGAACAACTTAAAAAAGGCGGGTTGCAGGGCGCAGAGTTGCGCGAGACAGCTATGCGTAAGGGTATTCCACAAGTTGTAACAAGACATCCCGCCTACGGAACAGAGGGTGTTACTGTTGCCAGGGCAATAGATGAAGAAGCGCTTATGAAAGATCTTATGATGACAAGCGGCGGTGTATATGATGAAAATGTTCGGTCGATTGTTCATGGGGCTATAGACGATCTTACCGTACATGTAAGTGATCCCGTACAGTCTAAAGCAATGCTTGACAAGGATTTTGATCCTGTGCTTGGACTGACACCAAAGAGTGAAGCATTGCGCGCAAAGATGATCGAGGAATCCGACTCTGTTGCCGTTCCACTTATAAGACAGACATACCTGAACAAAAAGTCAACAGTCAAAGGAATGAGCAAGAATATATCGAGTTATATTGAATCTGCCTTTACTGAGTCCGGAAACATTGCAAAAGGATATAATGAAACATATCCATATTCGATGCGTTTCAATTCAAAACTCGCAGAGGCTTTTGATAATACCGGAATAGGAGTCTGGGAAAAAGCACGGGCTTTTGACCATATGGCAGTGTCGACTCCTGAAATGTTTATCGGCGGTAAACTCTTCACAAACGAAGTGGATGCAGCTGACTATCTTAGTGTTTTTGACTCTGCTTCAGGAAAGCTTGAGAACAGGGCCGAAAAGTTTATGCAGTACACTGCAAAGATGAACGAGCATCTTCCCGGTGAACGTGGCGCCCTTGATGTTGAATTCAATGGAAAATTAGGTAATATATTCAATGACTTTACGACGATAGATGATGTTAAGAACTGGTTAAAGTCCGGAGATAAAGTCAAAATTGATTATGCAGATTATTTAAAATATGCTACCAAACAGGTTCATAATGTCGATCAGGTAAACAGGATTCATGGGCGGATGAATGATATCGGGTCTATACCGATAAGTAATGCCCAGGTAAACGCACTGCACGATATAACGCCTGTAGACAATTCATTCCGCAGAACATCCAATACTCTTGGTGATGTGATTGCCGAGACGGCTCCAAGGGTTTTAAAGAACAGAACATTTCAACTTATCGCGGGTGGAGCTTTGGCTGCCGGTTATCTCTTGCGACCAAGAGATAATGCCATGCAGCAACAGGAAGTACGTGAAGAATCACAAAAACAGATTCCACAGGGCGCAGAAGCAATTGATCCGCCAACAGGCGCCGTGTATCAGCCGAGAGGCACAGGTTTCAAACACAGTATACGTGGTACTGTTCCGGTTTCCAGTAATGCACAGACAATCAGAATGCAGTTAGGTAAAATGGGATTTATTAATCAGAATACTTTCATTAACCGAAACCAATCTGCCGATGAAGAACATATCAATAATCTTAATAAAGAAGAGAAATACAATTCCTGGTCTAGATAAAACCACAGGAGAAAAATAATGTCCACTACCAAATCACAAAATGCTCCTTCATCTATTCTACAACTTGAAGACACCTGGTACAAGGAAGTATGCAAATATTTATATACGTCAAATGCAGAGAAAGGAATATTTGACAATGACCTGCAGACTTATCTTCGGTCAGATTCTTTTGTGGCTAATTACAAAAAATATAATAATACACTTGCGGCTAAAGCTTCCAGTCAACCGGGGGCAATGTTAATAAATGATATCTGGTTTACAATACCGCCACAGGACATTGCGGTAAGTATTAATAATAACTCTATAGATATACCACAGATAAGAAGCAAGCATTCTGTTAAACTTGATACCGGACATGGAGAAATTTCAGTTCGTATCTCGCTGTTGTTTACTGCAAATCCTCTTGTTAATATCAAAAATAAACCGGTTACACTAAGTGATGAAATCCGTTATAAACTCATTCCACTGCTTACACAATTAAGGACAATGCCTTTCTGCCATGTGAGAAATGAATACTTGCGCAAACGCCTCGTTGCAGCCGCCATAGAAGTGACAGGAGATCAGATTGAAGATAACGAAGACATTGAAATAATGCTTACATATCAATCCCATCAGATGGAGACAGATCCTGAATCTCCTGAAATCATACGCGTTACATTTGATTTTTTGTTGTTTAACTACCTGCCGTTTATGGATAGAGTTGTTTTTGTCGGCGATTATAAACGTGGTCCTTTAGGCAAAGATGGTGACAATACAATTATACTTCGTCATCCGAATGCCGTCAACGGAAAAATATTCAGTCCGTCATCGGCTGTATTTACTACAGGTAAAAGCAAAGCCTTCTATGAGTTCTTTGCAAAAGAATATAAGACACTTGAAAGACGTATATCCGATAATGGTTTTGTATTAAACGAATACAATCATGATCTTAATAATAATAGTATTGAATTCCAGTATTTTACATATCTCGAATTAAAATTAAAGTATCTGACTGCGGACCAGACTTCAAAAGTAATTGTAAAAGATTTCATGGCAAACACTCCAAAAGGAGCTATTGATGAAGTTATTATAGCAGACAGTCTTGATACTACCCCTTCCATTAAACCTGTAAGTGGAAAGATAACTAGTAAATTCGGCATGAGACTACATCCTATACACAAGACATATAAAATGCATACAGGAATAGATATTGCAACCGGAAGTCCGAAAGTTATATCGGCTGCAGCTGCGGGAATCATTTCTTTTGTTGGTTCCAGAAGAGGTTACGGCAACTGTATTGAGATCGACCATGGATCAGGTTATAAGACATTCTATGCACATATGTCTTCCTTTGCTGTAAATTCCGGACAGAAGGTTGTTAAAGGACAGAATATAGGCAATACCGGAAGTACAGGCGATTCAACCGGCATACATCTGCACTATGAAGTAATATATCATGGTACGAGACAGGATCCCGAAAAATATATCTTTGACACCACATCTTACCAAACAGCAGCCAAGTCAAGAAAAGAACTTGAAGAAATTGTCAAGACTCAGAAAGAAGAACAAACAGCAACCAGTAAAAAATCTACTACCTATTACAAAGGTTATAATATGGGCATTCCGGACAATGATAATATCAATGTTGCGAATCCAAATGTTTTGCCGGAAGTAAATGTTTCTGCAGTGTCAAAAGAGAAGATGACTGAAACTGTTGTCGTATTAAATGATACTGAATCAAAGAAAACAAAGGAAGTGCAGAATTTTTTAAATTCACTCCCCGCCGGTAGTTTTGATATACTGAGGCCCAATGTATATACAGATACTATTTATGTACGTATTGCACATAAATGGACCGTTGACTTAAAGACAAATACGAATTTTCAGATTGCATATTTGAGTAATGTCGGTTATAACGAAATTCCGCGGATACCATTGTCAGGTTATAAATATGCAACACATCAATGGCTTGGAGGACATGTCGAAAAAGTCAATATGAATATAAGTATTAATGGAGAGGCAGGCGATGCGCAACTTATAAAGCTTCAACAGATACTCAATATTATATCTGATAATACGATAAGATTCGGAGAAGTAGCGTCTGTTGACGGACTTGGCATCAAGCATGGTTATATAAATGTTGTTCAGGGTGGCAATAGATTTATTGTCGATAACGTAAACATTCAAACAAGTCCCGAAATTCCAGGTGCTTCTTTGGTAAGTATTGCAATGACCGATTTTACACAGGTACGTGAAAAGATGAACGAAGCCTTCGGATTTGGACAGGAAAACTTAACCATAGAAGGATATTATAAAGACCTGTTGCAACTCGTTTTTAGCAAGTCTTCATTTAAAATTTCAGCCTGGCTTGAAGACCGTAAACTTACAAATACAGTCACCCCACCATCAACAGATGGCACAAGTATCGGTACACCGAGTTATGCAATACATCTTTCAGAGGCTGCCAATGCCATACGCGGTGAAGTTGCATCTGCTCTTGATGATAATTATAAAACTGTACGGTGGATTGCTAATAAATACAAGGACAGCACCTGCGCTACAAATACAAATACTCATACCGACGTAGAAGAAGCAAAAGAGTTACAGGTAAAAGATTGTATCCTGAAACTGATTGATGAACTCGAGAATATTTCTGATATATACTGGAAATCTGGTCAGAAAGACGTTTATGGAATAAACATACATCTTAATGCCGATGTGCAGAAAGTAATCAACGATAATAAAACAGGTATGCAATTGTATGAAGTTTTGAAATTATGGGTTTCAAAATATTCAGAAATACTTTATAAATATTTTCCGTCTATTCAGAAATTATATCCTGCAGAAATCAAAGCTGAGATCGGAACGATCAAACAGTCGGCATATATGGATTTTCAGTTGCCTCCGACAATTACTCCGGATTATTATTTTTATCAGCCACGTAAATATTTTGACTCCTATAGCAATCAGAAAAAAGAACTACGCCATAAAAAAGAAGTAGAAAAAATAGTTGAACGTTTTCAGCAGTATACAAAACAGTTAAGTACATATAGTTATTCTACCAATAACGACAACATAATCAAAGCACTTATCGGCAACGACAGTAGTGTAGATTCTATGAAGTTCTATGTCGATAACAATGGCAGTACACCGTATACATCAAAGACTGCACATAATCTTACACATGAAATTTCCCAGACTGTAGCAAATAAGTCCACGGCACTGAATAAAAAATTTCAGGTCAATAATATATATCCCAATCTTGCGGACAGTAGTGATAGACGAATTGAGAATTCCATAAACGTACAGATGTTTAAAAATGGTCAGTCGGAAAACTATCTTTCATATTCTGAAGATGACACTTTTGTCTCAACTCTGTTTAAACGCAGAGCTGCTGCAAATTCCTCTGTTGAACGAATGTTCGACATGACAAGATGTTTTCCTGTTTATAAAATCTATATTATCGAAGAAGATACAACCGAAAAGCTTTATCCGTTACGGCAACAGGATCTCAATGAAATGTTTGGTCTTAATGCAATACAGGAAATCAGACTGGTACAACATAGCGATCAGCCTATTGATGTAATTACAATAAGGTTTATAGATCTGACCGGAAAATTTACTTCTGCACGGTATAAGCCTACACCGAACACAGAGAATAAAGATACTGTCGTACGCGATACTGAACTTGAAAATCCGTTACGTGGCATCATGCTACAAGAAGGTACGACAATACAGTGCCGTATGGGTTATAGTAATAATATTAACGAACTGAATACCGTGTTCAATGGCCAAGTAACAGCAATCGATGGGCATAATCATGAGTTTGAAATGATTTGTCAGAGTTTTGGTGCTGAACTTGTTTACGATATCAAGATGAAAGAGGAACCCGATGATATAACAACTCTTAATGCAGAGACAAAAGAAATAATAAACTGGTGTATTACACAACCGGAGATAATGCATTTCGGCAGATGGAAACTTAATAATGCATCCAACCTGCAATTCAGCGAAGGTACTTCCGGTGTGAATCTCCTTGGTTATTATTCAAAGATACGACCTGATGGAAGAAAACAATTAGTCTGGACATGGGCAAAGAACGAGGGTGATCTTAATATTATGGCCCCGAATGAATCAAACCTTGAAGGCATATATACAGAATTAAATAAACTTGTTGAAAGTCCCTTAAGCACTATCTGGTCGTTTATCAAAAATCCATTGGGTGAAATATACAATGGAGTGAATCTGACTTATATGATATACAGACTGACATGCTGGGATATGATTCAGGAAATGACATACAGGTATCCTGGATATGTTGCAAAAGTACTTCCGTTTGATATGAGAAATACACTATTCTTTGGTCCTCCAGATAGTCCTTATTTCTGCCGGTCGGTAACTGCGAATGAAATGTTCAAGTTGCGTGAGTCGCTTAACAACCCAAAGGTAGAAGCCGCAAGACGTATAGTTGAAGCATATACTGATTATGCTAAAAATGGATATCAATATCTTGCGCAGGCAACCGATTACAGTTTGAATCTGTATTCTCCTTTAAATAGTATTAGCAATACTTTCAGCAGTATGGCAGTGAATAATTTGCAGAAATACAATACAAACAGAGATAAATTATTAAGAGCTGAAGAGATAGTGGAAGCCGCAGAAACTCCAAGATTAAATACACTTCGTAGTTTCAGAAATTATTTTCAAGTCACATCAGAAACGAATCTTATCAGTAACAACATGCGCGCTGATTACCGTGATGTCTATACAAATATTGCTGTAAGTTATTCTACAAATAGCAAAGATGATAAAGACGAAAGAAAAGACTGGTCATCGGGAGCATGGTTTGCCAGTGTTGTAGAATGTAAAATGAACGATTTTCTGCAGGAAGAAGATATCAGGACTACAAGTATTGAGTTTCCTAATTGTATTAATGAGGGCGGTCTAACGGGTGCATACCGCTACGGTGCAGCTGAACTATGGAGACAGTCTAAAAAACTTTATAAAGGACAGATTGATACCCTTGGCGAACCATCGATGAAACCGTACGATTATATGATTATTTCAGACGATCAGACAGACACATACGGTCCAGTCGAAGTAAGAACACATATTATTTCAATGACCCCGAGTGAAGGTTTTATTTCAAGTGTTGAACCGTCTATGGTTTCAACTGTAAGTGACCTTGTAAGTATGACCAATCTTGATGCTTTAATGTCAATGTTTGCCGGGGATAGGGGTCAGGATCTGCTGGAACGTTCTGTAGGCGGGATCCTTCCGGTTGCCGGTTATACAGCAAGTGCCGCAAGTGCCGCTCATCTTTTAACCGGATTGGGTTCTGTATTTACCGCGGCAGCTCCCCTCTCTATAGGTGGTATTGCTGTCGTAGCTGCAACAAGTATTTTATGGATGCAATTGGCTTCAAAGGTATTACAACTTGCAAAGAACCGTGAGCCGATTTATCTGCAGCCAGTCATCAGACATGGTGTTCCTTTTATTATGGGAATGAATACTTATAAAACTGGCGGATTGATTCAGTGGGTTGAAAATGAATTTAAAGTATTCAATGATGGGTTTAATAACTTCACAACTGTATTTGGCAGTGCAATCAAAGAACTTTTCGAAACGTAAAATCGATTTGACAATCTTCGCTATTGATGTGATATATCCCTGTCGCTTTATTATATATAAAAAATTAAGAAATAATATGACAAAACAAGAAGGCGTCTGGATACTGCTTGAAGAGAACCCAAATGATATAATGATACTCGGTCTTCCGGTTGTGGGTGATGAAATCAGAATAGATTATCCTGACAACTCTATACCCGTTAATGGTACTGCGCACCGGACGGGTAGTCTTAACCAGAATACTAGAAAGTCGTTTGCTTGTCCTGAATATGGGGCGACGTTAATATATTCATCTCAATTTGGTTCGGATTAATGAAAACTTTATACGGAAAGGTACATGATGTTCTTGTACTGGAAGATGGCACCATTTATATAAAGATTACTGATAAGGATGGTAATCTTATTGGCGGCATTACTGATGACTCACAGGAAAAGAGTCTTTTGGCAGTTGGTACCATTGATTACAATGAATTCTCATATAAAATACTGAAAGCCGATCAGTTTGCCGTATCGTCAGTAAAAGTTTCGTCAACTTCTGCCGGCATATTTGGTTCAGCCAAGAACAGAATGCTATCTACTGAGAAGTATGGCAATTTTATAGTTGGACCTACAACCTTTACCGATCATCCGGAAAATATAAGAATTGGCGGTGTATACAGATTAAACGGATTGATGACATCAACAATGCCTTCAACAATCATTACCCCCTTGTCCACTCTTGTAATTGATATGCCGGTTAAAGATATGCTTGTATTTATTGCAAAGTTACAATCTGATTTTACCGATATGCTTAAGGAATTAATTTAATGAGTGAGTTAAGAAAATTCATAGATCTTCAGGAGTCTTTTGAAGGAGATTTGATCGTTGCCAACGGCGACATTGCTGATACACTTGATGATTATTCGGGAGCAATTTACCAGGTTATAAGAACCGTACTTAATACGAAACCCGGTGAATGCGGATTATGGCCGACCATGGGATTTAATACAGATTTATATGAGGGGAACGTAAATACCAGAGAAACAGGACTTGAAATTGCCAAGGCGATACGAACAGCAATAGTTAACAATACTGTTCTTTATTCCTCTGAAGTTGATGTGGAATCTTTTCCACTCGGCAAACAGAGTATTGCCTTTAAAGTTAACGTAACCACTACCAATGGCGTTACAAGTGATTTTATACTTTCATATGACACACAGCATAACAAAATACGTTCTCTTGTGTTTAATGATGCATCAACAAATGCCGTTCCTGTAACAATCAAGAAAAATATTTCACCAACTAAAAATTCAAGGATAAGATAAGATGGCCTTGTTTGCAAAAGATCCAAATCAGATAATATCAGAATCTATCGATTACATGCAGTCAAACACTGTCATTAACTCTACCGGTCCTGGTTCAAAGTTCAGAACGCTTTTGGAAATCTTTAAAAACCAGTTATCAGAGGCTTATACTGTCTTTGATTATAATACTGTGGTTGGATTTATATATGGGGCATATGGAAAGTATCTCGATTATCTCGGAGATATTTTCGGTCTTGAAAGAATAGCCGCGACAGTGGCATCATCTCACTCTTCTGCAGTGAAATTTTATACGAATGCATCAAGTTTTGGTGCAATAAATAATAATGTTGATATTGTTATACCAACTGGTACGCGTGTATGGGCGCAAAGAGGCGAAGATAAAATATATTATTCAGTTATTGCTGACAGTACTCTACCAAAAAATGACACATCTGCATATGTAAATGTAAAGGCTGTTTCGTCAGGATCATCATCAAATGTTCAAGCGGGCACTTTAAGATTTTTTGAGTTCAGCAATTACTCTCCAACCGCCAGTTATAGTTTATTTGTAACCAATGTCGATTCTATCGATAATGGAAGTGATGAAGAAACTGATGATAATTTCAGATATAGGATTATTAATGCAAAACTACATGGAGCCGCAGCCAATGAAACTGCAATCCGCCTTGCCTGTTTTAATGTGCCCGGCGTTGCAGATGTACTTATCACCGACAAATACGCGGGTATCGGTACAGCTAGAGTAATAATAAAATCAACTACTCCTGTAGTATCAAGTGGGTTGCTTGATGAAGTTCAGGCAGCAATAAATAATATAAAAGCTGCCGGCAGCAAAGTAACCGCAATGGCCCCAACATATATTAAGATGGTTTTTGTTTTCACAGTAACCTATAAATCAGGTACAACAGACGATGATATTGTCCTTGCGGAATCTTTAATTACAGCTAATACTGCAGACTATGTTAATAATCTTGATATAGAGGAACCTTATTATGTTGAAGATCTTCTTACAGTTCTTACAGGATTACACTCAAAGATTAAAAGTATAGACATTGCCGCATATATATATAAACCTGTTTTGGATTATTCCATAAAGGAAGAAGTCATTACAGATTATACTCCTTCTGTTTTCTGTAAACTTATTATATCAGATATCAATGGAGTTCAGTTTAATTAATGGCAATTTCGAAATATATAGAGACCAGACAGGACTATCTTTATAGTCCGACAACAAAAATAGCTGCCAATCAGTTATCGAAATATCAACTTGGCAGAAACTACAAATATTCAGTATACCAGCAACTACTCAATGGATTTTCATCACAGATCGATCAGTTAGGATATGTTTTATACAGGCATTCCAAAAACAGATTTCCGTCAACATTTCTCCTTGACACAATAGACGTATGTTATACTGTCGCCAAACCGACGAATGTAAATTCGGTTGAATATTATGACGGATCAACATGGATTCCAGTAAGTGCCAGCAGCCATAACGACTATGAAAGTTGGTGGTATAATTCTCTTCCTACCGGTATCAATATTATTGAAAACGTAACACTTGACCAGGAATACCTGTTACAGAATTCTCCATTAAATAAAACAATTATTCTTGACAAGTTGTTTATTGAACCATGCACTATATGTCTGAAACTTGATGCCGACAGTGACACTGTATTTATTAATAACAGTATTGGTGAAGATATTGCCGGTACACATATTATAATCAGTGGTATTGATATATATGGAATACAACAGAAAGAAGATCTGATATTTTATCTTCCGGGATTTGTAAGGAGCAGTATCCCCTGGAGAAAGATTGATAAACTTGAGACAGAAGCATTTGATCTGCCGGCAAAATTCTCTCTTACGATTACAACCGGAACAGTTGCTAAGACGCAGATGCAGGGAGATGATTCCTATTCCTTGCAGAATAACGATGGCATAACAAAATCTATATTTTGGCAATGGGACATAGACAACAAACGTCTACTTCAGAAAGAATATACATCTAAAGATATACTCGATTATTATTCCGGTGTAAAAGACATTGAAATTTCTACTCATAGTGATTTAATGGTTTTTGATGATACTGAAAATGATTTTATAAAATTAACTGATATCGATTCTTTTCTTCCTGCTGCTGATAAAAATTTACTGTATGTATTAACGGATAATTATCTGATTGCCTATAATAAATGGCAAACATATTCGCCATTGGCAAAACTGACGACGGAACTACGCACTCCTGATCCACTTGTCAATCTCGATGTTATGATTGATGCCGGTAAGATTACCATTACAGGCGAATACAATCGTATACAGACGAATAAGTTTATCAGCAAGTATCGTTTCATTATTATGAAGACAGACGGCAGTATCCTGTACTGTCATGAGCCGAGTGTTGCAAATAATAATCATGGTGATTCTGAAACAAAAAATAATGACTGGCGCAATTTCAGCGACAATAATTACTGGACAGATTATACATTAAAAAATACTTACGGTTTTTACACTCCGATAATAGAATATGCACTGGAAAATGAGTTATTTGACCAGGATTTTATTGTAAGACTTGATCTTCTTATAAATGGTGAATCGATTGAAACAGATACATTCATAGTTGACAGCCAGCGCAAATACCCTTTATTCCAGTTGCCGTTGTCTGAAGATTGTTCTGCCGGTCAGATGTATTTTGATCACGACGGTTTGCTTTGTATTAATGTTGGACTTAATAAAATAAAAACAATATTCAGAAACGATACTTATATCACCGACAGCAATACCGGTCTGATTATATTTGCTGAAAAATATAATGCCATAAGAATCAACGGCGGCAGTAGTGTGGTTCCGAATGCTTTTAATGCGTTGAATGAACTTGATCAGATTGGTGCTATCCACTCCTTACCGCGGTTTACCGGTGAAAAAAATCATGATTATATAAAGCGGCTGAAATATTGTTTCGGTAACCGTTTTGATTCGACGAGAAACGGGCTCATTAATGCCATTACTGTCGAGAGTGGTCTGAAAGTCGAAGATGTATTTCATATCAAACGTGATTCACAATATGAAATAAGAATCTCTACATCAAGACTGACACTGAAATTTGATGATATAGAATCAACTATCGGTTTATTCGAACTTGCAACTCTTAACCATGTCAAGACATGGTTTGAAGAAAATGGTTTTACAGTAACATTAATAGCTGACAATAGTATTCTCAATTATCCTGCAAGATCTTTACTGGACAGTACAAATAAACGCACTATAAAATATCTTGCCGTTGACGGTGTTCAGAAGGTACAGTTAAAAATTAATTACAATGAATATCTTCTTGTCAGCTCAATAGATATCACTGACTTCGAATATGTAAACAGACAGGATTTGTTTGAGTCCGGCAAAAATCAGTTTACGGTATATGACAACACAATTATAACCAATATTCCCCTGTCATACGAAAACAAAATATCATACAGTGTATGTAAGCGCGATATAATTCTCAGAATGTCCCCGGTTATACTTTCATCATTAAACGACGTTGAGACAGAAGGTTTTCCAACTGGCGGCGTTTCTTCGTATGCACAGATAATACTTGAAGAGATTGAAAATCAGTTTCCAAGTAAATGGAACAAATAATTACCGAATTAAACAGGAGTCTACATAAATGTCACTTATAATGCCGAACAGCGGCAAAATGAAATTTCTTGAAATGGCTTTAAAGGATGCAGCCCCGAATGCACAAGCGCTACATCTCTTTGTAAATAATATTACTCCATCAGATACAAGTGTCCTTAGTGATTTTACCGAAATGACCACTCATGGTTATACTGCGCTTATTATTCCGAGAGCTGGATGGACAGTAGCTTCTGTTGACGGAACAATAACGGCAACAAATATACAATCTACATTTACGTTTACATACAATAGTACATCAGGCGACACGGTTGTTTATGGTTATTACATAACAACCAATGACGGCACCGAAAAGATCCTGTGGGCGGACGTACTTGATTCTTCATTTATGGTTTCATCTACAGGACAACAATTAAAAGTCATACCAACAATAACAATTCAAAATTACGAACAATTATAACAATAAAAGGAAAGGGTTATTATGAAAGTACTACTTAGTGAAGTATTAAATATGTCTTCTATTTTTTCAATGCTTGGCAAAGAAAGAGATCTTGACATAAGTACAAAATGGAAGATCCGTGAAGTTAATACAGTTCTCCAGCCAAAAGCTCAGGAACTTGAAACAATGCGTCAGGAACTTGTCTTTAAGTATGGTGAATCCAATGAAGCAAAGAACGAGACTATAGTAAGACCTGAAAACCTTGCTGATTTCCAGAAAGAGTTTCTTACACTTATAAATGAAGAAACCGAAGTACCCGATGTAAAATTTAAACTTCAAGATTTTAATAAGAGTACAATCAATTCCGATGAACTTGAATTAATTAAAAAGTTCATTGTTACAGATGAAAAGGTATAAATGACGACGGAACGTCGTCATTTGGTTCTTCTAAGGAGATTAAGTGATAATATCAGGAACAGCGACCGTCATCAATTCAAATCTATATGATTTGTTTGAAAGTAATTTTACCAGTACACAGAGAGTACTTGCCGAAGATGATACTGTGATTGCAAGATCTAAACAGAAATTTACCAATCAATGGACCTGGGGCAAACATGCTTTTATTGATCCTGAAGAGTTGGCAAGTTCGGTGATACCTTCTTTTTATGATGCAGGTGAAGCTTCGGCAGAATTTATCCAGAATGGACATATATGTAAAGATGATCTGAAATATATCGGCGCAAATGAAACCATTATGCTCAATGCTGGTGGTTTTTATTGCAATAGTCTTGAAGATTATCTGTTTCCTTCTGAATCTGTAAAATGTATTTTTACAGCTGGAGCATTGTCTTTGGTGTTCCCGGTTGCTCCAGATTTAACTTCTCCTGTTATGGTGAAAATATATAAACGTGAAAATGGCATACCTCGTGAAAGTATAAGATACACCTATACTCCAGTGTCTCAGTTGGACAACAATAACTATCATTTTAAATTTACTATATCCAACGGAACTTACACTGTCATATTAAATAAAAATAACGATACCTCATCAAGGACAGTCACGTTAACCGGTTACAAAACGACCAATGCAGGCAATTTGTTCCTTTTCCCTGAGTTTCCCCTGTCAAGTGTAAACGTTTCCTTGCCAGCTGGTAGTATAACAGATCTTGCATTGGGCGCCATTCTTACAAGTGCCACATCGGTAACTGCAACATATACCGTAGCTCCTCTTGTGGTTTATAAGCCAAAGAATACTGTTTTTGGTTGTTCCCAGTTTACAAATGTTTCTGTTTTAAGTGACAATTTTCTACTATTAACCTTTGATAAATAAGTGAAATCAATTCGTCGGATTTGTTTCTTGATCTTGCATTTATCTGTCCATTTATTGCACAATAATTTATATCACTATGAATACACAGACAATTCTAACAAATATATCAATGCTGCTTGACAGTTTCCGTAATTCTCAATGGCGTATAGGAAATATTTTAAGTAAGACATTCCCGTTCTCCTATGAAACGCTGTCTGATTATGCCTTATATGAAAATCTGAAAGGATTACATCTGAATAAAATGACATCTGCTATTGCGGATACACCCGCATATTATCAATGTGCAGGCAAATCAAAAAGCATTATAAGAAAGACACTGTCGTCTGATGTTTCTATTTATAGCAATACCAAATTGCTTGATATAAAATCAGATACTGTTGTTGATCAGAACAGTATTCCAATAGTCATGGTTGATGTAGATGACAATATCATAGATGCCAGAGTGTCTGGCGGCGGATTCAATGATATATTCTTTGAAACAGACAAAAACAGAACGACCGCCTATAGTTGTGCAGACAGAGGTCACTATGATGGCAGGCCTACCGGTGCAGTCGCTTCAATAATGATTGAATGCCCAGATACACTTCTTACAGAAGTAAACGAAGAACAGTTAAAAAGTATTATTAGGAAATATACTGCTCTCGGCGTATTTCCTATCGTCACATATTATTCTGCCCCGGCGATTGAGAATTAATGGCTAAAAAAGTTACATATCAGGCAGAAAAACTTATATCCAGTACGGATAAGAAACGCCAAGGTATTTATGGCATAGACTTATCGGGAAGTGATATTGTTTCTTTTGCAAACCTACCGGTTATGGACGTAATCGAATTGCCGGAAAAAGTATACATTGATTCCAAGGGTGATGAGATAACAACTGTAAGATTTGATTTTACCAATCTTCAGGAATCTGTTGGTTCCCTTGCAAGGATAGTTGTCTATTATGAAGTTGTTTATGCTAATACAATTCGTCTTTCACAGACTCCTACAATCCAATGGCTACAGACAAAAAAAACATTAATAGAGATTCCGCTATTTGGAATAAATAATGCAATTAGTTTTGAAACAACAATTGAGATAGAAAATAAACCGATAACTTATTATAATTTTTATGCAATTTATGTCAATGCCGACAATACCCCTGCATTGATTAATGACTTGCCAATTATCAGTTACGTTGAAAAACTACCGTGTCATGGCATGCACTTGCCCCATGATATCTTTGAAGTAAAAAGTCTTATATCCACCGATTCTATTGATGTGGTTGATGTTGATAATAAGGGTTATGGCACGGTTGTCGAATTAACAAGTAATAAATTTAATGTTGAATGGTTTGATTTATGGACCATTCAATCACAAAAGCAATGGGATGCATTATTCGAAGGCGAGTATTTCTGTGACACCTATAATGAAAAACACAAATTAAAGTTTGCCCATATACAACGTTTCGAATATTATCTGCCATATATGTTTATATCTGAAAACAGTCTGACGCCTGCCGGTTTGAAACCAGGTAATCTTGATCTTTCTATTTCAGATGTTCCTCAGAAAGCAGATTTAAACGGACGATGGATACCGCTCGGCAAACAATACGACAACAAACTTACCCTGAATGTTGAGGTCGGACAAGTAATCGGCTTGTGGGTTGGATTTAAACTTAATCTGAATATATGAAAGACGGATTTATTGGTTTAGTAAAAGGGCCCGCATATTCAAGTGCTGCGTTAATAAGACGTTGTAATCTTCAGATTGAAGAACAAATCGATAGTAGCGGTGAATATCGTTCTCTTACAAATGCAAAAGTTAGTATTACTAATCTTGATATAGATAGTAGTTCTTCCAAGTGTATTTGTTCGGTAAGGGTTGACCTTGCTTATTTCGAAGACGAAACAACATATCTGACTCCATATACTTATGTACCTGCCAGATGGCAGGCACTTGATACGCTATTGTTGTCAGTTGAGGGTATAACCGGCAATGATAATAGTATAAGTTTTATTGTTAAAAATATACCGACCAATGCAAACGGTTATTATCATAAGTTCAGATTTACATTTCTGACTTCAGATAATGAAATCGCACAATGTTATTATGAGATGGGTAGCAATTATACTGCTGCAATGTCAAAGAGAGAGATAACAATTACAACAAATCCGGCACCGTTTTTTATTGAAAATGAAATAACCGGTTTTTCTGTTGAGTTACTCAATTCATCAGACACCGTTATATCTGCCGGTTCTATTCCTATATGTGCCAATAAAACTGCATCTTTGACCATTGTATCAGATGTTCCGTTCATAGGAAGTTATTATCCTACTGATGTTGCAAAAGTACGTTTTGCTAAGACTAATTATCTTTATGGATTTGGTCTTGATGGGAAGGGCGAAATCTTTAATGGGATAACCGACTATAAGGAAATTTTTGGTGTTCCGAATGTTACCGCAGAAGTTCTTAAAGGTACGTGGAGCAGTGAGGATGATGCAAATAAAATCTTAAGTGGCAATAGTACAAGAATCCAGTTTGATAATATAATTGAACATCCTTCATTCACCACTACATACTGTGATGGGACTGTTACTGAGATATCAAAGTTACAGGCAAATGCAACCGATTATTATGTAATTATGCTGTTTATATCGAAGTCTGGCGAAGATCCAGTTAATCTGTATCCAGATCCTGCCGAACCAAATGGAATATGGTACAGAATAAAAGAAGTACCCGCAATCAAGATGCCATATAATAAACGTCCAAAAATTATAGTTGACTTATATAATCTGCCGGAAGCAAAATATGTTGGTTTCTGGGTTGGGGCAATGACAAAAAGAATATCAAACACAACTATTACAAATGATATAATGCCGACTGATAAGACTGGCAAAACATTATTTAGGTCTACGGGCGGCATCACTGTAGGTGGCACTGCACAAACCGAATAAGGAAAGGGAAATTGGATAACTCATATACTGGTTTATATTATGTAAGTGGCAACGCGACAACTGTAAAAATACTTATACCTGTTGATTACGTTGCCCTGGACAGTAGTAATAATCTGATATCGCCAAAAGATATATTTACTGTATCTGCAGTAACTCCGGCATCAGATTATCTTGATAATTATATATTCAAATGGAAACTTCAATATATATATACCGACAATTCGACTGAAGATATCGTACTTACAGATGAAGGTCCATCAATAAATATTGATCCGCAGATTTTTATTCCAACTACTATTGATGGTACAGTTGTGGGTATTAAGGCAATTATTTTCAGAGTAGAATTATATGCCTCTCGTTCAGATAAAGAGAACAACAGAAATTATATTGCCGTCGATGAGCAAACGTTAATTCGTATTATAGAAGTCAAACCACTTGTATTTAATACTTTGCCGACAATACAGATACTTGAAGGCGATACTGCAGACGACAGAAGAATAGACGTCAACAATAACGAGATGACCACTGTAAGAATTGCGCTTAAGGACATCAATATAAAAACCGGCACGATTGCTTATCTGTCTATTTCATATATGAAGTATCAAGAATTTACTACAGAAACTCCAGAAGAAATTGAAACTATAAGACTCGAAAAGCTAATACTTCTGGCAGATCTGAAAGTAGATATCAAACCAGATGTTTTGGTTTATGCGTTCCGTCAGGAATTACCTCTATATGATAAACCAAGTTGTTATGATTTCAGATTTAAATTTATTGGTGCTGATCTTAATTATGGAAAAGATAAAGACAATACTGAAGTCGTTATAGATAAATACAATATTTCTTTTGATGGCATCGAAGATTTCGAAGAATATTATGGCGTATATAATGCGCGATTGATTAACGGGACAGAAGGTGGAAAAACCGAAAGTTCATTTGTAAAGATTAAGTGGCTTGATTTTCGTTTACAGGATAAAAATTATTTTGCACCAAGTGGAGTATTGGTTGTAAGTGGTTTTGATGGTTCAACAAAATTATTAACATATGAACAGGTCCAGTTTATAACCGGATATGTTGTTTATATGTATACCGCAGATACAGATGAACAACCTATCAATCTTTATCCTGGTACAGGTGAGTTATGGTATTATGTCGACGAGTTTGCTTCAAATATCGCGGAAATCAGGTGTCCCGCAAGCAAATGGGTAGGCCTGTGGGTTGGTTTTAAAATAAGAACACCTAAAGAAAGTAAAATATCAAAGAATTTTCTAGTTTATTAAAAGGAGATAGTTATGCCCACATTCAATACTACTGATGCATTTGTAGGAATGTTTCAAATACCGGAACCCGGTGTTGCAATAGCAAAAATAAATAGTTTTGCAGATTGTACTATGGAGGTGTCAGAAGAAATAGATTATTCTGGCAAACGAATTATTTCTATTGCCCAAATAGATATTACGAATGTAGATATAACAGAAGGTACAATCAGTTCTGTTATTATTGAAACAAAAAAGAATTCTGAAAGCACATGGCGTATATTGCCTGCGTTTTCTGTATCATGGACAGGATCGGATAATTCTGGTCAGTTTTTTGTAAAGGATATGCAATTTGATGATAATGGAATTACACATGATTTTAGAGCGTATTTTTTAAATATAGATGGCGAAAAAGCCTATGATCTTGTCACTGGTAAAACAATAGGAGTCGCAACACCATCTGGTGCTGGTTATCTTGAAGATAGTTGTATATTTAATGGTAGAGATGATCTTGTTCAACATCCTGCAGTTTTGAATCTTAAGGCAACCAATGCTAATATTACTGAAGGCGGGAATTACAATGCGCCTGCCCATATACCTAATAATGGCATTATAAGACTCGAATGGGACAATATGAAGGTAAAAGGTACTATCACCAACCATCCTTTTGCCGATGGCATTCAAAGATTCATATCCGGAAAACAATGGAGAACCATTGAAGGTTATGTTGTTTATATTTATATCGCCGTATTAGCTGGACCAACCAATGAATATCCTGTACAACCTGAAGTAGACGCTGCAAATGGCACCTGGTATGTTGTCGGGGAAACCCAAAATACATTCATAGAAATTGATTGTCCTAAAAACAAGAAAGTTGCCTTTTATGTTGCATGTAAGGCCCCATTTCCTAGTGCACCCACTGTAATAACTAGTACAAGAATTCCTTTCCTACAATATTAATAGGAAAATATGTCTACAGGATTTATAAATATAATCGAGACACCTCTGATTGATGGACTAATATGTCCATTTAGAGGTGTATATTCTTCTGGAACAATATATTATTGTACTAACTGGCGAAAAGACATAGTTCAATACTCCAATAGTTATTATATAACAAATAATATAGCCAAATCCGGACTTTCTACATGGAGTACACCATCAACAGATTGGTTATGTATCGGTTCAAGTTATAATTCAATAGCCACCGGCACATTAATTACTGATTACAGTTATATTAAGAATACGTTGGAGATGGGAGATGCTTCTGTTCCAGGTATTATAATATCATATGGCTGGCAGGAAGATGAATCTGTTAATGGGTTTAAACTTTTGGGCGGCAATACCCCTTCGTTTACTGTGGTCGGTGGGTCTATAAAGGGTTCCACTTTTATTGGTGGTACGATAAAAACATCAACCGGTACCACAAGAGTAGAAATAAATACAGATAACGACGGTCAATTTGTATTATACGATGAATCAGTACCAACAGTTAGAATAGCTAATGAAGTAGGGCAAGCATACGAGCCAGGAATTGTGGTTAATAACGGTGTGATTTATGCTTCAACTGACGCTAATAATTTTAGTGTTATTTCAAGCTTAAATGTTAATGAATTTAGAAGTTCAGGAAATTCTAATACAATATATGTTAAAGCTACAAGAACTCCGACAACCACACAAACTCTTGGTTTACTATCGGAAGCGATAAACACCACGCAGATAGCGAATGATTATTATATGATTGGCATCCGAGGAAATGCTCAGATGTACGATGGTGATACTAATTATGGTCATTCAATAGGTGTGTATGGAAAAAGTACTGGCGGATTATATTCTATTGGTGTTTATGGCGCGGCCGCTGGCGGGCAAGGGACTATTTATAAATATGCTGGATATTTTAATGGGCCAGTAGTTACCGGAACGTTAAATTCAACTAGTTTATCAATAAGTGGAACGGAAGTAATAACTTCAGGAAGATTGTTACAAAATGTAACACTGCCATCCCACAATCAGACTTTGTCAACAATTTCTGATTTTCCAAATCAATCAGGAAATAATGGTAAATTCCTAAGAACGGATGGGTCTGTTGCTAGTTGGGAAAATATTCCAGGTGGGGGTGATATGTTAATCTCAATTTACGATTCAGCAGGAGGAACTAAACAAGTAGCTTTTGCTGATAGCGTAATCCCCTATACTGGAGCCACTTCTAATGTGGATATAGGTATGCATTCTTTAACTGTGGATACAAATACTTTCTTTGTGGATAGTATTAACCATAAGATTGGTATCGGCACCACGACACCATCACACAGTCTAACAATTGTTGGAACAACCGCCTCCATTCAAGTTGGCGATGCTTTCTCATACACACCTTCAAAAGCAGATTTTGTAGTTGGAAGTAGTAATAGTAATTCAAGATTTCTTTTTGGACAAAGTAATTCTTTTTATGGTGGATTGCAATGGAATTATAATGCAACTGCTGCCAGTGCTTATTTAAGTGTTGGTAATATGAATGGAACAAATACAAATGGACTAAATATTCTTCAGAATGGCAACGTCGGCATTGGGACGACAGCGCCAGGATTTCCATTAGAGGTAGTTGCTGCTCCAAGCTCAGGAATACAGATAAGAGGTAATGCAACAACAGCCAGTTCTTATGAGGTTGGATTCAGGCCAACAACAACTGAAGGTGCTAGTTATGCAGGAATGAGAGGCACAAGAACTAATACACCAAATGCCGGGGATACTGAATTAAGCTTCTTTACAACAGTTGGAACTGTTGTAACTTTATCAACTTCAGGAGACGTTGGGATAGGAAGAGTAAGCAGAGGGTATAAAACTGACATAAATGGAACATTTAACGCAACAACAATTTATCAGAATGACGTTTCTTTATCTTTAATTTATCAACCATTAGACGCAGATTTAACTAGTATAGCTGCATTAACCGGAACAGCGGGATTTTTGAAGACTGACGGAGCAGGGGTTTGGGGTGTTGATACTATTACTCTTAGCGGCGATATTTCTGGAAGTGGAACTAATTCTATTACTACTGCAATAGGAACTAATAAGGTTTCTCTTTCAATGATGGCACAAATAACTACCGATAGCATACTCGGAAGGGATACAGTTGGGACTGGTAATGTGGAAGTATTATCAGTTAATACAGTAAGGACTTTATTATCAATAAACAATGTTGAAAATACTGCATTATCAACATGGGCTGGGTCAAGTAATATTGTAACAGTAGGAACGATAACTTCTGGTAGTTGGCATGGGGTTGAGATAGCTGCCGATCATGGTGGTACTGGTCAAACATCATATTCAATAGGAGATATTTTATACGCGACTTCATCTTCTGCATTATCAAAATTATCTGATGTAGTTACAGGAAATGCTTTAATATCGGGTGGAGTAAGTACTGCTCCTTCTTGGGGTAAAATAGGATTAACTACCCATATAACAGGGACTCTTGGAGTAGGAAATGGCGGTACAGGAGCAACTACTTTAACAAAAGGGGTTGTTGTTAGCCCAGGTAGCACTACAGCATTCACAACATTGGCTGGAGCTGATAATGTATTTCCAAAATGGAGTTCAAGTTATTTAACAGATTCAGCTGTTAAAGATGATGGAACTTCGGTTGTAATAACATCAAGAATGTTAAAGACCTCAGATTATGTTAGTCGTACCACGGCATGGGGAATAAGTACCACCGGAGATGCTGATTTCAGATCGGTATTTGCTACCGAATTACATGTTCAATCTTTCATTGCTGATATGGAACAGGCACTAGCGGGTTCACAAATAATATCAAAATCTTGTGCTAAGTTGTACGCTAATTTTATTATAGGAACCGATACAAAGATAATTGTTGAATCATTCGAGGGATCCCCAGTAGTAGCAGTATTCGCTGATAATGATTATGTCAGGTTGAGAATCTTTACAAGGTCGACGGGAACTTTGGTAGTAGAAGATTTATGGGGAACAGTAACTCTTGATACAACTTATGGAACAAGTGGATTTGATTCAGCTACAAAAACTCAAAGATATAATTTTACAAGAACAGCTGGATTAAGTAGTGGAACAATTAATGCTGGAACACTGGTACTTGATTACGGAGTGGCTAATAGTGGAATTATAGAATCAACAACTGTTGACGGATCTGGTGGTAATGGAGCCTATTCTCCTTATACCCAAGTTACAACGTGGGCTTCCACTCCTGCAACTCAAATAGTTAGAACAAGAAGTGGTAGATTAACAGGATTAACTAGTGTATCGAATGATTATGGATTTTATGCTGGTGACGGAGGAGTAGCAGATACAAATTCTTTTATTATTGCTTCAAATAATTCTATTAAATTAAATAATGTACCAATAAATTTATTTTCCTCTGGTATACAGACAGTTTCTTTAGCTGCTGAAGGATATTTTAAACTTGGCACTAATATGACCACGGGGGTTAGTTTTAATTTTGACCCTTCTGATGGTAAATTGATTCTTGGATTTTTAGCAAATTCTAAAAGTAGAATAGAATTAGCCAGCGGAGCGATTAGTCTGATTAGTAGAAGTGCTGGCGGATCTGACACTACAATGATAAGCCTTGATTCATCGGGGGTAGGTTATTTCAAAGGTGCTATGGTTGCAGGATCCCTTGCTGATGCGACAACTACTGCTACTACTAATTCAGGATTCAGAGCTGATTCATTAGGTAATGTATTAGTAAAGGGGAATGCATCCGGATCTGATTATATAAAAGTTACTTATAATGGAGTTGTTGATATAAATATTACTTCTTTTATTTTAAAAGGTAGTACCACATTATATATCGATACAACAAAAATAGCCTTAGGAACTAGCGCTTCTACTCTTACTGTAGCAGGAACTTCCGTTGGTACAGTAATTGATAATGATGGAGGATTTTTATCGTATGGTAGTTCAACTAATTATATAAGAAGAAGTGGAACAACATTAGATATTAAATCTGATACTTTTGCCCTTCAAGCCAGTACAACAGGAAGTATAGGGTTAACAGCTTCTGCCTATACTACAGGTAACGGAGTATGGCTATCATCTACTGCAACAACAAGGTTTAGAGTTGGTAATGTTGGTGCGTCAAGAATGCAATGGAATGATGTTGATTTGCAAATATATAATTCAAGGAATGCTTTAATAGCTTCTTTTGGAACTACTAATTCAATAGCATCCTGGGAAGTTACCACAACTACTATAACCAAAAGAAGTGGAAATTATTCAGTTCTTTTAGATGCTGGAACTAATCCAAGATTTGAAGCATCTTATGATAATGGTGACGGTGACTTTTTTGAAATGGGTAAGATTTCAAGAGGAACAGGAATAGGAACTTTTGGAATGCAGTACTACGATACTGTTAATTCAAAACTATATTTTCTTATTTCTTCTGCAGTAAAAAGAATTGCCGGCTGGTATTTTACTGATACATCCTTAACAGCTGTTAGTAATTCAACTTCTAAAATTACTGGTGGGATAATACAAACTTCTGATGTGACCGGACAAAAAATAGTTCTTAGTCAATCGTCGAATGATATTTCTTTCTATAACAGTTATAATGGTGCACTAACAATTAAAGGTTCTGGCACATCTAGCACAGACAACTGGCTGTATCTTAACGGTATCAATCGCATGGTGCTCATCTCGAGCGCGTCTGGAGTAAACAAATTCCAAATCATTAATAACAGTGGTACTACTTACGGAACAATACAATACACCAACTCAACTGGCGATTC
>Ga0074198_1000189_pt1 | contig 82589 bp, 70 predicted proteins | sample EPASupsiteSAE323_FD_64527 | JGI IMG/M metagenome (GOLD analysis project Ga0074198, IMG submission 64527) | Bioremediated contaminated groundwater from EPA Superfund site, New Mexico - Sample SAE3-23 | ecosystem: Environmental > Aquatic > Deep subsurface > Groundwater > Contaminated ... | reverse complement strand
ACTATGTTGCGTCGAAGATTGTAAGATCAGAAAAGAGGCCGGCCAACGGAATCATATCAACTGCTCGATCAGGGCTTTCATCCGGCTTGAGGTCGTTAATCGCATCAATAACATCACTATCTATAAGGCCAAATGGGTGATTGTCAAGTCTGCCATCGCGGGCTATCTGGCTCAACCAAAATATGCTCTCTGATTTTTTTTCTGGGGGATGTGCGTAAGTCCTATGGAATATGATATACCGATCTACTGATGTTTTTCCACCCGATTATCCGGGTCTCCTGTTGAGGAATACCATATCCCTGAAGTTTTGATCGATCCGGTTGAGTCTTTCCCCGGACTCGTAATCATAATCAAAGCAATTTTTATTAAATAATACAAAAATAGAAAATTTTTATACTGTAAGTACAAAAACAGTAATGGTGATGCATGGGGAAATACATCGCCAGACACAAACCTCATCTTACAACATTCATGAATGCATGTTTCCTAAGACCTCCCCCTCTCTCTTTCTTTTTGGCTTCCGACATTTTTTTGTTTTTGACAAATTTCCACTAAATCATACGAAATAAAAAAAGTTTATTACGAAAAGGGACGTAAACCTATCCCGGGGTGATGATCCCGGCCGGTCATCCGGATATCCACCCGGACACCCTGATTCCGGATGTGCCGAATCCCGGATTATCATCCCCTGTTACCACACTTAAAAATCCTTATGACTGGAGTTGAACCCCAGATGGCTGAAACCAAAAAGAAACCCGACCTCAAAAAGGCTGAACCGAAAAAGGCTGAGCCCAGGAAGACCGAGATGAAAAAAACCGAACCGAAAAAGACCTTTGGCAGTAAATCCGCAGCAAAACCAGTTACCAAACCCAAAAAATAATTTTTTCCGGAACGTTATATTATAGTACTCTTTGTTCCGTATGATCCCGGACCTACCAGAACTCTTCATCAGGGGATATGTCTGCGGCTGTTGAGCCGGATCCTGTTTCACTATCCAGTTTGGAAGGCATAGCCCCGGTCAGGATTTTCACATTAACATCGAGGTAATTTCCTTCGATAGTGATATGGAACACCCCCTCCTTGTATACCGCGATATACCGTGGGCCGGAAGTAGTACTGGTGGATGTAGTGGTGCCATCCTCATCTGTTGAGGTAATGCTGAACTTGAAGTTACCGGTGTCCGAACTGAACTCCCGTGCATACCCGTCCTGCGCCACGATCTCATGGGTCTGGTTGTCCCGGACGGTAATGGTCATGTAAGGACGGTTAACCGGGGATGTCATCGACCCCCGGCAGGAATCCGGGCTAGCCAGGCAGTCGTATTCCGGCGTCACTTCGAAAACGACATACAGCGGGCCTTCGGCAACATTTACCTGGAGACCGATCGCGTTCCCTCCCAGATGATACGTTTTCTCAAACTCGACCCCGCGGTCAAGACGGTTGTATCGGGGGGTATCGTTGATTCGTGCAGCATGAAGGACGGGATAAGGATCCGGTGTCAGGAACGGCGCGACTTCAGTAACCGCCTCGGATTTTGCCGGGGTTATCCCTACAAGAGGTGATTGTTGTACCGGATCCGGGGTTGAACCAAGAGACGATGTGCCTATCATGTCCGTTGTACGTATGGGAGAACCATCCCCGGCGTGTGCAGGGTCTTCAGTACTTCCCTGCAGCATCTTAACGCAACCACTGGAAACAGTTGTTGCGACCAGGAGCATCAGAATTATTGTCGTAAGCACCGGTATCGATCCCAACCATCTGATTTTTCGTGTCATTCAGCTATTCTCCGTCTTGTTCCTCTTGTTGTTGCATTGTATGTGGTCATCTGTTCAGAGCGGGATGACCGTAGCCATCGCGGTCTGGTACCGTGCATCCATAATACCCGGTGAAAATCCTGCACCGGTGGTCTCCAGATAATAATACCGCTTATCACCGACCGGATAGTAATGCCCGTTGCAGTTGTCACAGGCCACCGCGACCGCGGCGTGCTCCGGTAAAAGAACCACCGCAACATCATACCCCATTTCTTTGAGAAGAGCGGCTGTAAGGATCGCCGTATCCTCACAATCCCCGTTTCCGTCGGCAAGCGTTTCGACCGGGTACTTCCAGTATTCTGTTTGCTGCCCGGTGACCGTATCGCTGTCATCTGCATATTCAATCGACTGGACAAACGCGACAACATTGCGATAATCATTGCGGGCCCCGTAACTTTTGAAATCACTGGCGTCCTTGAGCCGGTTCACCAGGGTATGCAGGAACTGCCGGTCCCGTTCATTGATAGCATAGGAAGAAACCGTAGCTGAATTCACCGTTGCGGGATGTGGCTGACTCTGATAATAATCATAAAGATCCCGGGGAATATCCAGGGTAATGGTTGCTTTATGCCCGTTTGTGTACCAGGTAAATGTCCTCTCAACCACCGGTGTTGCGTTCACGCTCATCCAGCCCGGCTGATTCCTCAAGCTTTCCGATTCCTGGTACTGCCATTCCTGTTCGACAATCGATCCTTCCGTATCTTTTTTGAGCGTGGCAAAAATCTCATGCGTCCCTCCCGGCTGGAACCGGAATGACCGGTTCACAGAAGAGCCGTCCTGGTGCCGGAACTCCAGCAGGTAATCTCCCGAAGGAACGGTATCAAGGGTCAGCGGGGCAAATCCTTTGAAGGTATCGTTCAGGTAGATGCCGGTGCCCTGCGGTGACGAATCAAGATACAGGGTACATGCTGTGGGAATCCGGACAAGGTCGGCTGTGGCCAGCATGGATTCTCCACCCCTGACATTCACGATACCGGTAAAATTCCCATACCCGTTCTGATAAATCTCAACGGTATGATTCCCGGCGCGGATCCGCTGGAGGCTGGTGGGTGTCTTTCCGGCTTTGCTGCCATCGATACGCACCTCCGCACCTTCCGGCGTGGAGGTCACGCTCAGGAAACCGGTTCCCGGTAACGGTACGAGATATTCCGTATATTCCGTTGTGATATCCGTGGCAACGGAAATGACATCCCTATAGTCTTCATACCCTGTCTTCATTATCAGGATTTCATGGCGGCCCGGTACGAGGTCGTCTACCGTAACGGGCGTCACTCCCCGGGCTTTGCCATCGACATACAGGTCCCCCCCGGCGGGTTCTGTCCGGATCGTTACCTGTCCACGGTCGGGTATCCGCTCGAGGTTGGCAAGAATGTCCCGGTGCTCCCCATCTTCAACATGGATCGCTGATTCATACGATGCGTACCCCTCCTTATCTACTACGATTATGTGGGATCCCCCGGTAAGGGGGATATCCATAGCCGGGGTAGTGCCGTAATTGCTGCCGTCAATAATTACCACCCCTCCCTGCGGTATGGATGCAACAGACAGTGAACAGGTTTCATTTGCTGCTGTTACGGGGCTGGTAATAAGTATCACGACGATCAGAAAAAAAATGGCCGATATTGTATTACAAATTTTCATTTTGGTATGATAATATCTGGAAAAAATACTATTTATACACATCACAAATGTTTTTTAAAAGCCCTCTCTCGAAACGAAAAACATGGATCTGGTAAATACTGTCCGATCAGGTCAGCGTCTGTCGTGACATATGTCCGGATTATCATCTGGCATGGTTTTTTTTTAGCCAGGTAATCTGTGGTCCCGGCGTTCTGACCGGTGAACTGCCCCTCTCTGATCTGTTGTTGGTAAAAAAGATCTTCCGGAATACACGTCGACGACAGGATCCCGTGATGAGAAGTGTCGTGCACACCCTGAACCTGATTGTCTCCCCGTGCCCTGCCCGGGAGTTCATTTCCTCAAGCGGGTGGGACATCAGCACCTTTCCACGTCAGTCTCATTCAATACCGGCACCTGCCAGCGGTCCCGGCAGATACCATGAACTCCGGATCGTGCCGCGCCACCCCGTCATCCCTGACAATCCGTCTCCAGATTCGGCTTGATTCTGGCCGGAAACCCTGGGAATCACCGATTCGACCAATTAGTATATAATCAAAAATATCTTCTATAAGATTATTGCAATGGTACGTAATTTCTGCACAGAATCAACCTGGGATATGGGGGGACAGGCCTGTCTGCTCAGGATAACCGCTGCACGGGCCGGCATGGTTCTCATCTCTCTGGTGTTTCTCTGTGTACTGACCGGCATATTCCCCGGTCAGCCCCATGAACAAAATGACCGGGCCTGCAATTCCATGATCCGGTTACCGGTTTTTGGGCCTGTATCTTTTATGCTATCTGATTTTCCGTTGCTTCCCTGACCTGCGGTTCACGGATTGATGCATACGGGCATATTCCGGATCGTTTCACGGGATTCGAACCTGATCGTGATACGGGAACAGCCATGGCTGCATAAAAAACCGTGAACCGGCCTTGGGATTGGTCACGGGTGAGCTGGGGCTCCCGTGCCGGAACCGCTGATGGATTAAAAAAATGGTGAAAAGGTTATGACATTTATTACTGCGAACGATCCGGGCCGGACGTGCCCGGTAAAATTCAGGATGAACGAAAGGGAATACCGGCATTATGCTCCCAAAGCAGCCGGCAATAATCGTGAACGAACCGGTGGATATGGCAATACCACGATATTACCGGGAACTACCGGGGGCAGTATATGATCCCGAACCGGAGGGCCGGTATAATACGGCGGGATGCCATACGGATTCTTGAGAACCGTGGTTACCAGGTAATTCCTGTTGACTGCTCAGCGATTGCCGGCTGTTTACCCGTTCATCTTCTTGGCCTTAAGGGTGAATCGGAACTGCTCCATGTCTGGCTGAAACGCTCAATCCATGAGATCACCAGTGACGCGGTCATCGAATCATTCTGTGCTGATGAAATCCGGCAGTTCCGGAAGATGGTTGCAACCGATCCCGGGAAGATCCGGCCGCGTTATGAAATCTGGGTCTCCCAGCCATCCGGAAGGTTCTGCGGGATCGAAGTACTGCCGGACCGGCTTATTGATGTCGGATCGTATTCCCGGGAACGGGATCATCCTGCGGGAGGTCAGTTGTGATACGGAAGGTGCGGCTTTCCGCGCTTGAGCGGAAGGCAAAGGTCCTGCTCGAAAAAGAGGGGTACTCGGTTACGCCCATGCAGCACTGCTTCATCACCCGCTACAAGCCGGTGAACCTGATGGCCCGCCGGAACCGGCGCGAGATGCTCTATCTCAAACTTAAAGAAACCGTCCGTTCCCGTATGGATCCTGCCTCGGCTGAGGAATTCTGTAAGGATGACATTCTCATCTTCAGCAGGCTTTTTCCGGTTGCTACAGAACCAGTCGATCTGCGCTTTGCAATCTGGATCCTGCATGAAGAGTCCGGATTCAGCTGCTACGAGGTTTTCGAGGGGAAAATCCGTGATGCCGGCCTGGCCGGGAATGACTCTTCCGTGGTGGATGATGCAGTACCCCGAATCAGGATGCCCCATGGCAGCGTGAAAAGACCCGGCATGGGAACCCGGGGACAATCTCCTGCGAAACTCCCTGAAACGGATAGTCATGCCAGCCGCCGGCCTCTTGCCGGTTCGGGGGGAGTGCAGCCATGACCCGCCATGTCCACATCAACCCGGTTATCTACGAGGCTCAGCGGATCCTTGCCGGGGAATGTGCGATGATCTTCCGCATCGTGGCAAAAAACAGCCCGGTCGATCTCATCGCACTGTACCCGGACCGGATCACCCTTATCCGGGTAATCCGGTCCCGGTATACGATTGCCGACGCAACAGCAGCAGTCAGGAAATGCCTTGCAGCCATACGGGCACTCCAGGCGATTGGCAACCCGGTGATCTATGAAAAAGAGATCTGGATATTCTCGCGGCCGTGCGGCTGGCGATTCTACCGGGTCTTCCCCGGAGGTCTCTGGGCCGTAAAGCATGCAGCAGAACGAGCGGATGCCGAAGAGATCGTTGATCTGAAAAACGCCATGGAACAGCCCGGTTGCGGGAAAACCCTGTAAATGAAGCCCTGGTAACCCGGGGCGCAACTCCTAGGGCCCGGAAACAAAAACCGAAGGGAATCCGGCCTCTGGTTACACCTTCACGCTCATGTGTAATAATCCCGGTCTTCTATGGGTATGTGCCTGAGGGCCCGAAGGCAGAGATCAGAAAAAGGAGGAACAAGAAATGGCAGATTTCGTACAGAGTTCGCAGGTCAAGAGTGCGATCCGCGAACTTGCAGCACCAATCCAGGACGCAGAGACGTTCAATTCGATTGTCCAGTCCGTAATCAATGCAAACCCGTTCGGGTGCGTAGCGTATATGACCGCCGGTGAGAGCCATGAGCCGGTCGAGAAAACAAGGGAATCCTACACGGCAAAATTCGTGTACGAGGATGCGGATGTAAAGAATGTCGGGAGCGGGTCAGACTCGTTCAACACGCTCGCTGGCTTCAACGCCGGCATTGTCGCAATCAGTGCCGATACCGCACTTGCGGCAGCCCATGCCGGCACCAGGGTGCGGGATGCAGAGCATGACACATTCTCTGCAACCCTCCGCTGCCACGATCCCAACGGGGAGATCTATAATGTGAACTTCTCCCGCCGGCGGGTCACGATCACGTCCTACTCGGACGAGAGCATCAGGACCGCGGTCGAGACCTGGGCGGACACTGTTCCGGCGCTTGCATGAGGCGGGGAACATGGACAACGAGCTCATCATCATGGGAGCGTTCCTTGGAACCGGCCTGCTTGCCTTTGTGATCGTACCGGGACTCCTGGTAATCTGGGACCGGGTTCTCGATCATATGGAGAAGCGAGAGACGGATCAGAAATCATGAAAAGCCTGAGGGGGATATCCCCCTCAGCAATCACTTTTTTCACTACATTCTGTAATCCTTCACCAGATTCTGCAAATGCGTCGCCGGTTCCAGCACCGGAAATGAATGATGATAAAATACGCCCGATTCGGGCTCCGTTTTCCCCGGTCGGATCCGGAAAAGCCCGCAAAACCGTCCTTTTTGTTCTATATGAAGAATAACCTTAATTTTTGCCCTGTTTGCCAAATGGCGGGTGGAAACGAGGTCACATGCGGGCTGTCAAAGCCCTTGTAATCGGCGCAATTTTTATCGCTGTTATTATCCATCCGGCACCCGGAAATCCCGCCGGAATGCTAATATGGACGTTGTCTTTTCCGGGAGAGTTCACGGTACTGATACTAACGACAATCTCAATTGAATGCATTCATCCAGCAGAAGATCCACAATCCGGTGAGAGCAATCGCCACGGCAAGATACGGTTTCGTTCTTTGAGCTGCACAATACCCTGCGAGCCCTGAGATTCCGGAAAGAATCGTGACAAACAGGATTGTCCCGGTAACCTGAATAAATACCATATTATGACTGGATATCGCGATATATCCCAAAATAAAGAGGGCCGGCAGCAGACATACCCCGATAAGTACAGCACCGATCCCGTTTCCGGTGGACCATCCGTATATGATAGCGATTACCGGTATGAATGAGAATAAAACCGAGAAAGCTACTCCCATGAGGATACTTAAGAACGTCTGCCCGATCTCAACCTGCCCGGCTGGATGCATCCTGGTGAATGTATACACCACGATTACCGACAAGACGACAAGGAATGTGATGAGCGCAACATGTTCTTTGATCCTAGTTAGCTGGGTCATCCGTATTCATCTCCAAAAGCCATAGATCCTTCCTTTACCCCCCTGTCATAACAATCGGTCTCGGCAATCATAGCTGGTTCAGATGTGATCTGGATAATATCCTGATGAGGGAGATACCATCCGGCCCGGGTAGTGCTGTCAGTGTACATACGATGTCCCTACCCTGGATGGCACATTATCCCCTCCCTCTTTTCTCCAGTGCATGCAGACGCTCTTCGAGGCGGGAGATACCGGATCTTATAGACGCAACGGATTCTTTTGTGAGGGTCAACTCAGAGGGATCGAACCGGTTACCAGCCGTGATTTTCTCGACGAGCGATTCCATCCATTGCTTGAACTCGCGCACGATCAGGACAACGACTACGGAGACAAGGATAATGAGAACGATAAACGGGGTGAGTGAAAACACCCCTGCTATCCCCATAAATCCTGTTGCCACGGAGAGTAATCCGCCAAGGACAACGAGGAAAACTACGCGTTTTAGTTCCAAAATTTATCACATCTCTTTTTTCTTTTCCATTTTTTCATTCGGTAATCATACCCGACCCCCTCGATGCCCCCTACCTCGGGAAATTATTGACAGGGATTAAAATTAAGCACATCTCCCGTTTCGGCATCGACATATACCTGCCCTCCTCGGTGGTCTCCCCGGGGTAGATCGATATGAAGTTCGACAATCCATACAACCCGGTTCTGCAGGAATGGCACAACTGCGGATGTTGCAGATGTTTCCAGCCCTTCGCTCGTGGAAAACGAGTAGATATCCATGAAATATTTTTCGGCCTTGTCAATAGCCTGCTCTTTTGTGATCTTTGGTGCCTGTATTGCAGGAGCAGCCCGGTCCCGCGAAAGATAAGCAAGAACCTCACCCTTCTCAGGTTCTATGGAAATATGCACATAATTACCAGTTGATACGCCGAAAACCTGTTCATGCCATGTAAACGAGTACTCCTTTCCCATGTCCCCATGATCCAGCAGTTTCGATTCCATCATCTGCATGTTCCGGGTTGAAAACTCCGAATATTTTTCCACTGCATACGATCGTGCAATGGATTCAGCCAGGTCCTGTGAAATCACAATTTTTTTTGTGGGTTGTACCGATTCATAGAACCCGGCCCGTTCAACACGACCGGACTGATCGTTGACATAGAACTCCCCGTCATCTGTCCGGTAGATGTGATAATCCCCCACGGGGCCTGATTCATTGCGGGCATACACAACGATTGCATCCGGGTTTTCGAGAAATGCCTGCACGGTCAGCCGGTCTGATTCCACCCATGCCGGGGCACCGGGTACATCGGTGAGCGGACGCTGGGTGCGGATGGGTGTCGGGTCTTGGATAATTGCATCGGGAGACTGGATGAAGACCATCAGATCTCCTTCCGACCGGGTTTCCTGGAATACGGTGGAACCATCCGCCGCTTTTACTTCTGTACTGGGAATGATGACGACCAGTTCTTTTAATGTCCGGTTCTCCAGGGGAACCGCAAGCCGGGCATGTACACGGACTTCACGGATCTCCCCGTTTGAAAAATTATATAACACGCGCTTTTCTTCAGCAACAATGGACTCGGGCTGGGGATATGATCCGTCCCATGAACTGGTTTTTGTTTCGATCCGTGTCTCGACGGTGTAGGGAACTTCGGCGAGGTCTTTACTCATAAGGTTTGAAACGAGCACATCGAAACTGATATTCTGCCCATCAATAATTACGTCCGGGGTATATTCGACTTCCCGAGGAGAGATATTACGACATTCATTTGCATCGGTAAACCGGATGGGAGTGTTGATGGTTTCAGCATCCTCAAGCGACCACTGGCCATCCTTATAAAAGATCATCGGGTTATTGAGCTGGTCGAAATATCCCTGGCACCTCCATACTGTGAGATCCAGCATTTTTTCCGGACATGGCGCGATAATATCATATCCCTTGCTCTTCTGGAGGTGCGGTGAAAAACTCATAATCGCATAGAGTACCACTATCACAAGAAGCATAACGGCGCCGACTGTTATCATCAGATTTTTCGAATTCGTCATATCCCCGTCCGACTACTCCTGAATAAAAACTCCACGTTACTTCTCCTGTTTTGATACTCTGTCCGGTCCGGTAAGTATCGCAATCCCTGTAATCATGATAATACCACAAACGGCGATCAGGAGCCGGCTGCTCTTTTTACAGTATGGTGAATCCATCACCGGGCCTCGATTTTTTCATGCCGTGACCCCCGGCAAACCACCAGCCGGTGTTGCATCGAATTTTTTCCTGCATAACTCCAAGTCCCCTTTACTATCCACCCGGTATTACCCGCACAGTAAGTGGAGGATAATCTCCTCCTCCGGTGGGCGTACGGAGGACTGCGCTGAAACAATAATCCCCTGGCTGGACCTGAGGATCGATGCTGAACGATATATCTGAAATGTATGTGGCAAAACTCCTGCCGGTAAATTGGTCCGGTATGATTATGGCATGGATGCCCTCCGGCCACAGGGGCCGTTCATCCGGACGTAGCGGCCCGTGATCGACAATGCACGGGCTGGTGATGAGTCCCAGCGTTACATTTCCTGTATCGAGTTCGCTGTTACGGATCGCAAACGATACGTGGCCGGATCCACCCTGGCGGATTACGACTACATTCTGGCAGTACCCACCCCCGCCCTGGTAAAAGTGATAGAGGCCCATGCCGCTCATCAGAGATCCGTCATCTATGGCAAGCCGGACCCAGTCATCCGTGATCGCATACGGCTCGCCCTCTACGTCTGCATGGATATGGATCCAGAAATTTTCCTTGAGAACGGTTGCCGGCTTGACATGGACCGTGACGGTCGATGTATATGCATGGCCCGGTTCTGCGATAAATTCTGCGGGTTCAACGAGAACAGTGATATTTGGATGCATTGGCACAGGCTCTGTACCATAAAGACCTGCAACACGGGAGATCGTGTACCGGACATTTCCCTGCTTCATTCCCCGGGCATAGAACGTGTACGTTATCGACCGGTGAGGATCGGTTTTGAGGGTCTGGCCTCCGGCCTGATAGTCATAGAGGGAAACAAGGAGCCTCTCGCCACTGATCCCCCCAACAGGCCGGTTCAGCAGGGCCTCCGTGCAGTGCTGGCAGTCTGGTTCAAGCGCAGGGGGGAGGTTTTCCGGGTTGAAATTTTCCGAGTCCGTTGGTCCTGAGATATACCCGCACTGGACTGCAGATCCTTCCGGCGGGATGAACACGAAGTGTTCATCCGGAATACCCGTGTTGACATCGATCCGGGAATACCTGATCCAGTTATTCCTTGTGTCTGCCGGGTAATAAGTGGTAATATTCCATGCCAGCCCGGACCCGGGATCAATCCATGCTTGGACTCCTGAGATGAGGTATGGCATATCTTTCGGTTGCCAGTTTACAGGGAGGCCCTCGATCTGGTAGAGGGTGTGGCCGTCCAGGATATCCCTGCCAATGACTGAAAATTGCCCGTCCTTCACAATCTTCTGGACCATTTTCTGGTAATCATGTTCGCGTGGAAAATCAGTATCCGGTTTAACACGGTACGTATTTTCCTCTGGGCTGTATTCAAAAGCGGTTGTCTGGTTCATGATAAAAATGGTTCCCGATACCGGGTTTTCGGATTCAATATATTCCATCCGGTACTGGGTCGGAGCCTTCCAGTCAAACCTGACAATTCCATCCGTTTTTGCAGAATATTCCGCACGGTAATCATGGATCCTGCCGGCACTGTCCAGAAATGCGGTCCTGAGCTCAGCAACCGAGAGATTGTCGTACTGACCGGGGGTTGTGCAACCTGTTGCGATAACACAAAAACCGAGGAAAATGAGTGTGACGGAAAAAAGACCGGAACGATACCGTTTCATGCTATTGGATTCCGTATGAATCTCATTTTATATATCATTTCTAATCCATTCGTCTACAGGTTATCCTGTACCCGGCATATTATTGCCGTGATTCTAATCGTCCGAATCCCGGAAACCCTTCCGGAATGCGGATATGGATGCGGTTTATTTCAGTCTAATCCGGAAAAACTGGTATTTGGAATATCCACGTTTTCCACATTGTAGCGAATTTTACGATATGGTGCACCGGGTCTGATCGGAAAATATCAGTACGCCCCGATCTCGATATTCACGATGTTCAGGGTGACATTTACCGGATTTACCTCTTGTTCGATGGTGTAAATACTAAAATCTTCATGGGAATATTCCGGGTTATACCGGATATTGCTTTCACAGGTTCTGGCAAGCGTAGTGAAACTTGAGTTCCAGTTCATGAATGTCGCGTTCCCGAAAGGTTCCCGGTCAGAACCAACCGTGATTGCAGATGCCCCAAAATACCGGACTGAGGTAATTGTCGACTTCAGTTCAAGCGTTCCAAAGCCGTTGCTGCTGATGAACTGGTGGTCTGGTGAGGCTGAGATGTTTACTGCCCAGAGATCGATGCAGGAACAATTACCTCCTTGCGGGGAAAAGATGAACCTGTTATCCGGCGTCGGCGTGGTATTCTGGAGAAGCGTCTGGTTAATGGTATACTCTGCACTCCCGAACGAACCGGCAAAGGTCGCAAGCGAGCTCGTACTCTTAAATTCGTTGTTCACCTGGGTCATGGTGTAGTGTTTTAACGGGGACTGGAGGGTATGGTATTTGGTCACATTGAGATAACCGTACTGCCACCGGTATCCCTGGTCCTGCCAGAAATTTCCCTGTGGCTCGTATGAAATATTGACTATTGTTCCGTCTATGCCCCCCAGAACTGTGCCTGTATCATCGTAGAGCGTAAGGTAATAAACCGGGTTCTGCTCGTTCATGACAGAGAGCGACCCGCTGGATTTAAGCGTATTAAATATGAAATCCCCTCCCCCCATCTGGACAGGTTCACTCAGGAGCATATGATCCTGCCTTGCTGCAACAGCCTGTTCGATATCCGATGAGAAATGCTGGAATGACGATTCGACATTATGGAGATGTTCGATTTCTGATGCCTGTTTGAACGAGGGAATATAAATTCCGTTGAAAATTGCAAGGAATGTTCCTGCCGCAGCAAGGATGAGCATGACGGCAATAACGGGTGCAACAGCATCGTCTCTCATATGATGCTTCTCCGTATGGTGCCGGAGAATATGACTGCCCGATCCGTGGCAAGATCCACCTGTTCATCTCCGAGAAACGGACTATTTCTGGTTACTGTTATGTTACTGTCCAGATCATATGCCTGAGTATCCGGCACGATGATGAACGGGACCTCACTGGTCAGGGTGTAGGTTGTCCTATCTGTTGCATTCGAGACGATAACCCTGATCGTCTCCGCTTTCACCCAGTCCCCGCCTTTGTGCCAGAGTGTGAAATTCCCGCCCGTGTCATTATTCATGATGATTGTAACTGACGGGTTGCGTTCTGAAGGAAGATAATCTGCAAGCGAGGCTGTGAATACTCCGGCAATAATGAGAACGATTCCGATCATGAGCATTTCACCGACAACCCCGGATACTGCCCGATCGTTCTGGTTAATCTGGTAACGCATGGTACACACTCAGACAATAAATACGAACATTGCAATTGTTGCTGCGAGGAGGACAATACTGTGCTTGAACCCGGCAAGGATACTGTTCGAACTGAACTGACCGGCCATGATGCCGGAGAATGTTCCAAGAATTATTGCTATGCGGAACATATCGGTGATGTTCTGGTCAAGGTTGAAGTTGATATTGTACGTCATGAAACTCGTCATGAACGGCCCGTTGAGCTGGTATGCCGTGAAGAGGTAGATGCCAAAGGAAAGGTAAATGATCATGACATAGACAATCGTCGTGTTGGCCCGTTCCCGTTTCATCTTCAGGTAATGTTCAAAGTCCGTAATAGCAATCATGAATATCTGGCGCAGGTCTGATGTGATCTCACCGGCCTTGACCAGCAGCGAAATTGCACGTTTGACCGAAACAAGACCTATGCGCTGGTCCATCCGCACGAGTGCCGTATTCACGTACGATCCACTACGGACATCCCGCGAGACGAGCAAGAGTTCGGAACTTAACAGCCCCAGTTTTGCAGAAGCGATCCGCTGGATGGCATCCGGCAGCGTGAGCCCGATATCTTTCATATCGGAGAGTTCCTGCAAAAACCCCGGGATCTGTTTCTCAATGGTATTGACATACAGGCGCCGTCCTTCATAGGAGAGGGAAACGGGCGCAATGAACGAGATAATAATCAGGCATATGGTAGCTTCAGGAGAATTGTCCGGGAAAAGTCCGTCCAGTGTCCCGCTTGCAAGCAGGATCCCGATGGTGCCCGCACATGCCGCGCCGGCGAGGATCCCGTAGAGGTAATGCGAGATATACGTGCGCAGGGGATGCCGCAGCTGGTCAGATATCCTGTTCCATCGCTTCTTTGTCTCGATATGCTGGTAAAAATCCCGGTCATCTGCCGTAATGGTGCCATTGACCGGTACACCGGAACCAGAGCCATATTCAACAGTTTCCCTGCTGCTGATATCCAGGTTTTCCGGCGGGAGCATGAGAGAGAGGATCCAGATCATGAGGATTGCACCGGCAGGTATGCAGAGATACATGAATGGCAGGAACCATGCCATGGTTCCCTTGCTGGCCATGCCCTGGGCAACGATCATAATGATGAGGGCAATGGGCCCCGCAACGAACGCTGAGACATACACCTCTGCCATGATCTCCATGGTCTTAAGCACGAGATCGAGTTCCCGGCGTGCCTGCTGGTGGAAATATTCGGTTTTTGATGAAAGGTACGCGGTGAAATCTCCTCCGCTCTCGAATACGATACAAAGATCATTAAAAAAATCCTTGAGAATCTGCGATGGCGTGGTTTGCTGGAGGTTGTGCATGGCCGTGATCATGTCGTCACCGAAGAGTTCGACGTCTCTCACCACCTGGCCGAACTCGCGGGAAACCTCTCCGAACATAGCACGTTCTTCATAGATGCGCCGGATGACTTCAAACGGCGACATGGTGGTAGAGAGTGCCTGCATATATGATACCGCATAGGGCAGTTCGAGATCAATCCGGCTTTTCCGTCCCCGTGCGATCGTGCCTGGATACAAGATCTGGACAATGTAGAGCCCGGGCACCATGCCGAGGAACAGGGCCGGCCAGAACAGTCCGGGAGGGATGGAGAAAAAGAGTCCGAATGGTAATCCGGTCATGGATACGAAGAAAAAGAACAAAAAGAAGATTGCTGCCGATGCTGCGACATTGAGCCGCGCTGAACGAAGGTACTGGGTTGCTGTGACCGGAATATGAGCTGCACTCAAATCACGACTGAGATGAGTGCCCATTACGATCATCTCGATCTGACCGGGCCCGGCTCTTGCATGATCCAGGAATGATGCGATAGACATTTCATTCTCCCAGATCGTGTAGTGCATTGGCCAGATCGACAATATCCGGGGACGGTACATCAAGTGCAAGCTTGAGAAACTCCTCGCGCTTTTTTAGTTCCTCGTTTATCCTTTCCGTGGACCATCCCCGCATGGCAGCGATCTCATCCAGCACAATCGAGTGTTGAGAGACCCGGTGGATCGTGTCGCTCCGGCTATCCCATGAAAAGAGTGTCCTGGGGATGATCGTGCTGTCCTGGTCCACCGAGATCTCATTGATGGCAGAGCAGCGTCGTATACGCTGGTTGCCGTACGTGAAAATCGACTGGCTGACAACGATATCGAGAGCGGTGAACATGACCGGAGGGACACTGATTGGTTCGTGGGTAAGCCGGTTGATGACCTCTCTCACGCTTCCGGCATGGAGGGTTGAAAGCGTGGCATGCCCGGTGTTCATGGCCTGGAAGAGTGTCTGGGCCTCCCTCCCTCTCACTTCCCCGACAATGATATATTCCGGGCGCTGCCGCATGGAGGATTTTAAGAGGGAGAAGAGGTCGATATCTCCCTGCACGCCCGCAGCAGTGAGTTCCCGTGTGATTGTTGCCAGCCAGTTCTTGTGGGGTAACTGGATCTCATGGGTGTCTTCGAGAGAGACTATCTTCGCATTGAGCGGGATGAAAAGCGAGACGGCGTTCATGGTGGATGTCTTGCCGCTTGCTGTACCCCCGGCAATAATAAGGCTTTTACGGTGTTCGATGACAAGCCAGAGGAATGCAAGGATTTCCGGGCTGTACGTCCCGGTCCGGATGAGGTCAAGCGGGGTCATGGGCTCTGCCCGGAATTTCCGGATTGTAAAGGAACTGCCCCTTAAGGAAACGACATTGCTGAAGGTGATCTGTACCCGCGATCCTCCCGGCAGGGTTGCATCCACCATCGGGTTGGAGAGGGAGATTTGTTTGTTTGCTTTCTGGGCGAGCTTAAGTACGAACTGGTCAAGTTCTCCGGCGCGGAACAGGATATTTGTCGGCAGGCTGCCATGAGTCCGGTGAAAGACAAAGACCGGCAGGTTCTCGCCATTGCAGCTGATGTCCTCCAGTGCCGGATCGCACATGAGTGCTTCCAGGGGGCCGAATCCCGAGAGATCTCGCCGTAGGTAATAAACAAGAATGGCCAGCCGGTCGGCTGCTATGCGGGGGTGGAACTCCCGTATGATCCGACTGAGTGTCTCTTCATCCAGCCTGCCCACCGGGGGTTTTTCCGGATTATCATAGATGATTATTTTCCTCAAGTGGCCGGAGGTCTCCATCAGTACGGTTTGTTCCTGTGGCGTGATATCCGGTTCGACGACTGTGTAGGTAAAACCCTGGTTTCCCCTTCGGACAATTTTTATGGATACAAAGGGGGACTCGATCCAGTACCATTCAAGGGTACCGGCTTCACACTCATGAATGTGTGCTGGATCCTGTTCCCCGGCCAGAGGCAGGTTCATGGTGTGGCAGGACTCTTTGGTTTCAGCCGTGGGGCAGGTTAACGGTGCTGGGTCCTTGCCTGCTATTGCGGCATGACTGAACCGGCACCATACTGTGCAGGCAGCAAGCGTGAGGGATGCAAGCGATACGAGACCGAGACTGGCAAGTATTACGAGCGGGAGATCGATCAAAAGTGTGGCATACCCGGTGACAAAGGCAGACAGGCATAGGAAAATGATCAGGATGTCGCCCTGTTCCGTTCGGTTGCCCACCGCAGATGGCAGATCACGGAGACCGGATGCCATCCTTACAGAACCGGGGATGTGGTGCGGGGCCTGTTCCTCCCTGGCAGGATTGATTGCTTTACCGTGATCCCTGTCCGGCATTTTACGGATTATGGGCAGTAATCCTGACAGGCCGGTTGAAAAGGATGCTGCAACCAGCAACACTTTTTCGCGGATCATTGTCGCTTCATCCTCCCTGATAGATACGTTTGAGGAGTTCCGGTGGCAGCGTAGTTGACGGTGACGAGCTGGTACCAGTTGCCTGTACTGCTGAAATGACCGGGACAGTACCGGTTGAAACCGAGAGGATGACATCAACTGAATTGCCGGTCAAGGTCAGGTGATACCATCCCTCCCCGTAGATTTTCGTGGTGCGGTTAGTTTTCTGCATGCTGTACTCTCTCCCGTATCCATCCTCTGCAACGATCTCCCGGGTCTGGTTGTTGCGGACGGTAAGCGTGAAGTACGGGCGGCTGACGGATTTTGCCAAATCCCCACGGCATGACTCCGGATCCTCCAGGCAGTCATACAGCGGTTCAACATCGAAGGATATCCAGAGGGGCCCTTTCAGCACCGTTGCATTGACGACAAGCCCGGTTGCGTTCCCGCGCAAAACATATGTTTTTTTAAAATCTGCGATTCTCACGTGGCGGCAGGGTTCAGCCGTTGTATTGATCCGTGTGGCATGCTGGACCGGATAGGGATCTGGTGTCAGCTCCGGAAGGGCATCAGTGACGATGGCCGGGGATGATGAAACCGGGGATATCGATGGCAAAAGAGTGACTGGAGATACGGGAGGAGCGCCGGGCCGGTTCATCAATGGCGGATAATCTGGTGCCAAAGAAGGCGAGTTGACCGGTAATGCGGGTGAGGAATTCCCAGGTCCTGACGACCGGGTTGTTGTGAGGGGATCCGATCCAAATGATAGTCCATCCCCTGATTGTTGCTGCACCAGTTTCAGACACCCGGATGTTCCGGCTGCAATGAATACCAGGAGCAGAAGGAATAATGCAGAGTGTCTTCGTTGCAGGATACGTTTCTCTCGTTGTCTGTTATCGTGATCGCTCGTCATCGTCCTTTCCCAATCCTGACTATTGACCGGTAGTAATGGATGTGCTCTGAATAACTAAAAGTCTATTTGTTTTAAAACAAATAAAAATGATCAATTAAAATAGTTTTAATGCAACTTTATCTGATCGTGTCATCAATGGTTGGACCATGTGGTTACTGACATTCGCATGATTGTCTTTACTCATCGCATGATGGCCAGGAATAGGAGATTAAAAATGATGAATTTCAGAAAGGATGATGTGGAGCAGGCAGTGTCCCCGGTGGTTGGTGTGATGCTCATGCTGGTCGTGACGATTATTATTGCAGCGGTTGTTTCCGCGTTTGCGGGAGGATTGTCCGGAGATACAAAGAAAGCCCCGCAGGCAGTGATCGATGCAAATATTAAGTATAATGTGGCTGACGGCATGGGTGACCGCTCCACCAAGATTGATTTTAAACTCGTCAGTGGTGATCCCCTGCCTACCAAGGATCTTTCGATCATTACCTATTACACGAACAGTAGTGGTATCACATTAAAGCACGAACAAACCCCCTCAAGTCATGCGATTGATCTCTACGCTGGTACTTCTTCCGCAGGACATGGTTATACTTCAAGGGTTCCGGCCCTCTATAACGTGGCAAAGGGTTGGGCATTTAATGAACAGCAGCATTTCGGCAACTACTCATGGGTAGCTGGGGATATAATTTCCACAGGTGGTGACCCGGGAACCGCCGATCTGCTTGGTATGAGTGGCGACTGGGATGGCAGTCTTCTGGATCCCGACTTCAGGACCGGTAGCATTGTGGATATCAAGATCCTGCATGTTCCAAGCAGCAAGTACCTCTTTGACAAGGAGGTTGTTGTATCATGAAGCGGATGACCAGTGACGCGGTTTCACCGGTTGTTGGCGTCATGCTGATGCTTGTCGTGACGATTATTATTGCAGCGGTGGTCTCCGCATTTGCCGGTGGGCTTGGCGGCAGTCAGGAGAAAACCCCTCAGGCCACCCTTGAAGCGAACGTCATGATCCAAGGAATAGAAGATACGGATACGGAAACGTGGGGTCCTAACTATCCGGCTGGATTTACTGCAAAGAATGGTATTGAGTTTGAGCATAAAGGCGGTGACGCATTCTCTCTGAAGGACATCAATATACAACTCGAGAGTCAGGATGGGATTTCCATGATTGTCACTGCGGCGGACGAGCTCCCCTCAAGTACCTGCCTTCCTGAAGGTATTACCGATGGCGGGTATCTCTGGAAGATCGGGAATACCACTATCAGCGATAAAATCGTCGCACCCGGTGACAAGTTCATGTTCTATGCAGACAATTGTTATATCGGATCTGGTGGCGGTACTGAATATTTGTTATGGACTTTTGACTCCGGATATGGCTATGGGCCTCTCAATGAACTCTACAGGTATTCAGTCATCGATAAGAATACTGGTGGGACCATAACCAGCGGGCAGTTCCTCCTGAAGTAACCGAAACGAACTGGATGGAAATTCACAATTCTGTTCTCCTTTTTTTCACATTTTTTACGCAATACTCCGCTTGCATCACGGTTAAATTTGTGATGAGTGCAGTTCATTTTAAAAAAGATACGAGATTAATTCCCTGCTGCATAGGTCCCCGCTTGATGTTACGAACCTTGGTGCCATATCGCTGTCAGCGGCTATACAGATTCTTTGGTCAATTGTCAGATTCACCGCGAGGCCGCGACCGTATATATGCAGCCAGCGCATCAATATCTGCCGGGCCGATCGTTACGGTCGTTCCCTGACTCCATACCGGTGCATAATCCCCCATTCCGTATGCCATGTAGTAATTCATGGCTGCTAAATACGTTGTGCCGGAATTGATCGGTTTTCCGTTCATCCGGATCTCCGTTACCCTGCTTCCTGCGGGCCGTGATGGATCATAGGTGTATTCTAGTCCCGAGACTGACAGGTTCTCTTCGGGCACCGGTTCCTCCCATTGCCGTTCAAGGATTTTACGGATCTGGTCACCGGTCAGCTCACGGGTTGCAACCCGGGGCCGGCTGTACCAACCGCCATACTGCGCTGCCATGGAGGCATCGGGGGGAAGCACCGCTTCAAGATCGTTCCACGTGATGTTCCCGCGGGGGAGATCTGCATGGAGCGAGCCCGGGGATGAGCCCGTGGTTACGAACGCAACATCGGTGTTCATCGCTGTTCTCTGGGAATCGGCAACAAGGTTCCCGAGTGACGACCCCCCGTCAGGGTTTGGTGTACGGGTGATGGTTGTTGCCGCTGTCGCTATCACGTCGCTGGTCATCCGCAAGACCGCGTTCTCAGCATCCGTAAGGAGGGTTTCTGCCGTGGGGTCCGGTACCGTTCCGGATGCCGGGTCCGCAAAGACCGGGACAACTGCTGCCGATTTTTCAATAATATCCCGGGTCTCCCGGTCAATCCAGATGTCCACATCGGCGTATCCTGTGCCGTAGGCATATGCCTGGGTGACAAGGACCTCGTTTCCTCCGGCATTTTTCAGGTACGCATTGGTGAACCGGTGCCAGTGGGCAGCAAGGACAATGTCCACATCCGTATCCAGCCGGGAGACGAAAGAAACAACCGGGCCGGTAACATTGCCACCCGTCCGTGTCGGCCCTTCGTACGGTTCCTCCTGGTTGGCACCTTCATGCAGCAGGATCACAAACGCGTGGATGCCCTGTCCCTTTAGTTCGGTGACATAGTGGTTGACCGTATCAGATTCATTGAGGAACTCCACGCGTTCGATATTCGTGGGGAGTTCAAGAGAGGTAGTCTCCCGTGTCACGACACCAATGAACGCCACCGGTACACCCTCCACTTCACGGATCGTATACGGGGGAAGGATGGGAGTATTGTTCTCCTTCCAGACAACATTGGCGCAGATAGTATCGGCCATGGAACCGGGATAGGGATCGATAATGTGGGGAATCGTCGTATTCCCGTTTCCCCCATATGTCATCCGCAGCAGTTCCTCAGTCCCCCGGTTGAACTCATGGTTGCCCGGGACCGCGATCAGGTTGCACCGGTTTCGATCAGGATTATTCCCTGTCAGGCAGTCCTGGCCCGCAAACGTATTGAAGAAAAGGATCGTGGGCTCGTCCAGCAGGAGGGAGGTATTTCGCGGCGACGCACCGACCGTATCGCCTAGCAGGGCGAGGATTGTGGAGGAGGCATTGGATGCGTTTATCGCGGACCTCAGGCGCGAGGCAAGGGCCGGAGCACTTCCGGCGGATCTGTTGCCCAGCTGCTGCCCCCCGTACAGGTGCCCATGGAAGTCGTTGATTGCAAGGATGGTGACATGGATGGCCGGCTGGACATGAGTGGCCGGGGGCTCCCAAGAGACGAGGAAAATTCCCACGGCAATCAGCAGGATGGCACTGAGCAGGACAAGAAGTGCAGATTTGTTCACAGGCATACTTCCCTGTTGGTCGCCCGGTTATTTACACAATATCATTTGTGTTAAAACAAAAAAACTATTGTTATATGGGATTAGTTTCCAACATAACCGCATGGTTTTTTTGGGAGGATCCGATTGAAGATCCTATTCGTCGGCGCCGGTACTGGTGAGAACCCGTGGCTTGTCCAGGCAGCGCAGGATTGCCGGAATACCGGTATCCATTTGGAGGTTGTGCAGGGGGTTTCCGAGCAGCTCGATTCCGAAGAAAAGAAGGTTTCAGAACTCATCGGCCACATGAAAACGTGCGAGCTGCTGATCATCAGCAACCACGGGAGCGCCACGTACTTCAAAAAATTCGACCGGCTCATTGCATCGGCAAAAGCGGACCGGGTCCCCACGTTTGTCTCCAGTTCCGTACCGGAGGAGATGAAGGACTTTCGGAATCTTTTCCCGTTCCCCGATGAGGACTACGATTTTGTCCATGCCTGCATAGAACTGGGCGGGAACGAGAATACCAAAAGCCTCGTACTCTGGGCGTGCAGGAACATCGGTGGCGTTTCAGTCGAAGTCCCGCCCTTGCAGTACCCCCCCACGGAAGGGTTCTACCACCCCTCCCTGCCCGGCGTCTATGATAGTTCCTCCCACCTGAAACGGATAGATCCGGATAAACCGACTGCAGGAATCCTCTTTCACCAGTTCTTCTATGTCCGGCAAAACCTGCTTGCTGTTGATACGCTTATTGCCGAGATCGAAGCGCGGGGCATGAACGCCCTCCCGTTCTTCATTGTCACCAGCCCCAATCCCGTCACCGGGTCAATGGGCATAAGGAAGTTTGTTGAAGATCGCCTCATCCGTGACGGGAAAGCCATTATCGATGTCCTCATCATCAACATGTCATTCTCCCAGATCTCTCTTTCCGACCCCAACGATGGTACAAAAACCGACCCGGTTTTTAATTTTTTCGAGAGCCTGGATGTCCCCCTCATCCAGACCATCTCCATGTACCGGTCATATGATACATGGTATACCGATGATCAGGGACTCTCCGCCATGGAGATCTCATCCGGGGTAATCTGGCCGGAGTTCGATGCCCAGATAATTGCAATCCCTCTTGCTACAACCGGCGAGCATGAAGGCCGCAGGAACATGGCCCTGCCCATTCCCGGGCGGCCCGGGCGGATCGCGGATATGGCCCTGCGGTGGGCGGATCTGAAACGGACCCCGGTAAAAGACCGGAAAGTGGCAATCCTCCTGTACCAGTATACCGGAGAGCTGGAAGCGCTTGGCGATGCCGGGGGGCTCGATACCCCCCTGAGCGTTATTAAGATCCTGCAACGGCTGCAAGAGGAAGGATATACGGTCGGCGATATCCCGGAAACCGGCAATGATCTCATCCACGAGATGATTGCAGGGCTCACGAACGATACCCGGTATATCTCTGATGAACAGATGAAGGAGCGTGCAGCCGGCACTGTTGGTGCCGACCTCTACCGGCAATGGTTTGAGAAACTGCCCCGGAAGAACCGGTCCAAGATCTCCGCAGACTGGGGAGATGCACCGGGAACGATGTTTGTGACCGGGGGAGAACTCTGTATCCCGGGGATTCTCAAAGGGAACATCTTCATTGGTATCCAGCCGCCACGCGGGTACTTCGAGCAGGTCGAGAGCATGATCCACTCCACCGATCTCGTCATGCCCCACCATTACGTTGCCTATTACCGGTGGATGAAGAACGTATTCGGTGCCCAGGTTGTCGTCCACATGGGAACGCACGGCACGCTGGAATGGCTCCCGGGCAAGGGAAACGCCATGTCCGAGGAGTGCTACCCCGATCTTGTCTTCGAGGATATGCCCCATGTTTCCCCCTATATCATCAATGACCCCGGAGAGATGGTAGAGGTGAAAAGACGGAGCTGGGCAGCGGTGCTCGACCACCTCCCCCCCGCCATGATGCGGGCCGAGGGATATGGCGATCTTGCGCAGCTGGACAGTATCCTGCAGGAGTTCCTCCGGGCAAAACACGGCGGGGAGGTGCAGAAAGCAGATGAACTGGCTGAAGAGATCCACGGGATTGTCATTGCCCGCAACCTGACCAGCGATCTCGGCCTTCCATCCGATGCAGGAAAAGAAGAGATTGCCCGGAATGCGGAGCGGTTATATGACTATATCTGCGAGGTCCGGGATGCCATCATCAAGGATGGGCTCCACATATTCGGCCTCCCGCCGCAGGGTGAGCGGTTCCCCGAAATGATTTATGCGCTGACCCGGCTGGAAAACGGCAGAATGCCATCCCTGCGGGAGAGTATTGCCCGTGCCATGTCGCTGTCCCTGCGCGAACTCCTGGACGATCCATCGGGGTTCAGCACGCATCAGGGCATGACGAACGGTGCGCTCGTTGACCAGATTGATGAACGGTGTCAGCGCCTGATCGCTCTGATGGCCGGGTGCGGGTATGACCAGGAAGAAGCACTGGATGCAATACGCACGGAGTATGGGAACAATGCCGTTACGCTCGAAACCTGTGCTGCGTTCATCTGCAATGATCTCGCAGGCCGCCTCGACCAGACAACCGATGAGATAACCAATATGGTCCGTGGTCTTGACGGGGGATATATCCCACCCGGTCCCTCAGGCGATCCTACGCGGGGCAACGCACACCTCCTTCCGACCGGGAGGAACGCCTATTCCATTGATCCGGCTTCCATCCCGACACCGGCTGCCTGGAATACCGGAAAAACCCTCGCAGACCAGATGATCGAGCGATACATCAAAGAGAAAGGCGAGTATCCCCGGAGAGTCGGCATCGTTGTCTGGGCCACGGACACCATGCGGACGGGCGGGGACGATATCGCCTACCTCTTCTGGCTGATGGGCCTGCGGCCCGTCTGGTCGGACCGGGGTGGTGCCGTAACCGGTCTTGAGATCATTCCGGCAAAGGAACTGGGAAGGCCACGGATAGATGTCACGCTCCGCATCAGCGGTCTCTTCCGCGACACGTTCCCGGGCCTTGTCCATATGATCGATGAAGGCGTGGAGATGATTGCATCCCTTGACGAATCGGAGGATGTCAACTTCCTTGCTGCGCATTTAAAGCAGGACCTGCTGGAAAAGATGAAAACCGGCATGCCGGAGCACGAAGCACGCGACCAGGCACTCATACGGATATTCGGCGACCCGCCCGGCAACCATGGCTGCGGCGTGGGCGAAGTGGTGCATGCCTCCGCGTGGAAGGAGAGAAAGGATCTGGCTGACACCTACACTACCTGGGGGGCCCATGCCTACGGGAGGAAATTCCATGGGGAGAAATTCCCGGAACTCTTCCGGCAGCAGTTCGGACGGCTGGACGCGACGGTCAAGAACCGTGTCTCACGTGAATTTGACATCCTCGATGTCGATGACGATTACCAGATCCTTGGCGGGATGAACGCCTGCGTCAAGGCTTATGGAAACAAAGATCCGCTCTCGGTGATCGGGGAAGCATCGGATCCGAAGAACATCAAAACCCGCCTCCTTGAAGAGGAGATCCGGTTCGTCTTCCGGAGCCGGATCCTGAATCCCCGCTGGATCGAGGGGCTGAAGCCCCACGGGTTCCGGGGTGTGCAGGAGATCATGAACACTATCGAGTACACGTTCGGGTGGGACGTCACCTCCGATGCCGTGGACGACTGGGAGTACCAGGCCTGTGCGGAGCACTTCCTCTTTGATGAGGAGAACCGCAAGTGGATCGAGGAGAACAACCCGTACGCCCTCCACAACATGGCAGGCCGTCTTCTCGAAGCACGCGAACGGGGGTTCTGGGATGCCGATGATGAGACCGTACAAAAATTACAGGAGATCTATCTTGAATCCGAAGATTACTTTGAGAGAACAGGTGAGGAAAACAATGACTGAGCAGGTCTTTTTTATGGCACCATGCAGAACCGGCCACGCTGAAGGGACGCAAAGATATGGGATGACGCAGGACGAGGGCGGGAATGATTCGACAGGCCGGATGGGTGATGCACCATGACATCCATCCTGACCGAAAACTTAACGAAAAACTTTGGGGATCTCTGCGCAGTGGATTCCCTGAACCTCTCTGTGGACAAGGAGATCTTCGGGTTGCTCGGCCCCAACGGATCCGGAAAGACAACGACCGTGCTGATGCTCACAACCCTCCTTGCCCAGACAAAAGGGTGTGCAAGCATCTGTGGCAACGACACTCGGCTTGCCCCTGAGAAAGTCAGGGACTGCATCAGTTACGTGCCGCAGGACATGGCAGTCGACACCAACCTGACCGGCCGGGAGAACATGCTCATCTTTGCCCGGCTTTATGGGATTCCCAACCCGAAGGACAAGGTGGATGAGCTCCTCGCGGTCATGGAACTCTCCGGTCGGGCCGATGATCAGGTCAAAACCTATTCCGGCGGGATGCGCCGCAGGCTCGAACTTGCCGAGGCGCTCGTGCATGAGCCTGAGGTCATCTTCCTTGACGAGCCCACGATCGGGCTTGATGTGGCGGCCCGCAGGAGCATCTGGACCCACATCAGGACGATGACAAAGAAAGGGATGACCATCTTCATGACCACCCATTACATGGACGAGGCGGACCAGTACTGCGACCGGGTCGGCATCATCAGCCACGGGAAGGTTGCTGCGATGGGGAGCCCGGCGGAGCTGAAAGCCCGGCTGATGAAGGATGTCATTACGGTCACAATCGAAGGGCACTATTCCCCGGTACAGCTCGAAGGGTCCGTGTTTGTCGGCCAGTCGGGTGACGCGATCTCCTTTACTGCCGAAAACGGCCGCGAAGCACTCCCGCTCCTTGCCGATGCCCTGAACCGCGCCGGCAACCGGGTGAAAGCGATGTCGCTTCGCGAGCCCTCTCTTGACGATGTTTTCCTCCAGTCGGTAGGAAAACAGGAAGAGCCAAAAGGGTTCGAGGAATGGAAATTCCGGATGATGCTCCACCGGAGGCACGGATCATGAAGGGTGTTACGACCTATATCTACCGGGATTTCATCCGGTGGATCCGGTACCGCGTCGGTGTCATTTCGGCGCTGGTCCTCCCCGCTGCATGGCTGCTCTTTGTCGGCCTTGCCCTGCCCGTTACGTTCACCGGCAATTACCTTGACTTCATCACGCCCGGCATCCTCGTGATGACCATCCTCACGGCAGGTATCTCCAGCGGGTCGTTATTGATGTTTGACAAGATCCTCGGATTTTTGAACAAGTTCCTTGCCATGCCGGTACCCCGCGAGAGCATCCTCGTCTCCAAGATCCTCTTCATCTCAATCCGGGGGCTTATCCAGGCAACCATCATCCTGATCCTCGCGGTGCTGATCGGGGCCACGATGATGAACCCGCTCCAGTACGGCCTGACCTACCTGATCCTTTTCCTGTTTGGCGTCTTCATATCAGCATTCTCGACAACCGTAGCGCTCTACCTTGACGATCACGATTCCTTTGCCGCCTTCACGGCCATGGTGACGATGCCGCTCTTCTTCACATCAAGCGCCCTGATGCCCTACTCTTCGATGCCGGGCTGGCTCAGTGTAATCGCCCATGTCAACCCGCTCAGTTTTGCCATCGATGCGATACGGGATGTCGGCGCCGGCACGGTTCCGGTTATGCAAATCCTGCTGCTGCTCGTTTTCACCGTGGTTGTTGTGGTGGCGGCCGGGTATGTGTTCCGGAAGGTGACGGTGTAGTTTCCGGCGTTTGGGAACCGATCACGAATTCTTTTTTAGTTTTTTTCGCAAACTGAAATGACGGGAAAATGGCAGGATGAACCTGTATTGGATTGTTTTTTTGTTCCTGTATACCATGCATTCAATGATTGCCTGAACTACTACTCGCTTCTCTCGTCTTCCCGGTGGGGAAAGATCCACCACACCCGGCGCGTATCAGAACGTCATGGGTAATGCGTGCAACCACAACATATGACATGGGTATGGAGATGGGACCAAGGAAACCTGACGGTCACTTTATGAAAAAGGAGTTGATGGGCAGTTCAGCGTAACCGGGTAATTCAGGCCTCGTACGCAACGAGGATTGCCCCGGTCTCTTCCTCTGCTGCCTTCAGTTTGGCAATCCCGGCAGCGGTCAGCTTCTTGTAGGGGTGGATCCTCTCGTACGCGACAAGGGTCACGCCGAGTTTCTCTTCGAGGTCCTGGATTTCCTTTACCGGAACCTTGGCAAGTTTTGCGGGTCGTGCACATTCCATAACGAACACCTCAGTCGGGTATTATCCCCTCTTCAGGTGATAATAGTTCGCTAAAACGGGGTTGAGTTACCTCAGGTTGTCCTGAACAAGAGGAAGAATGCCCGACTCCGGCATACCACAATAAGAAAAAATGACCGGGATTCCGCGGAATAATTCCGCAGGAACGGTTACTTCCTGCAGCGGGCGGTCACCATGAATATGCCAAGCGCCACAAGAACAAGCGGGAGTGCCACCGGAGACTTTGTGGGTTCAGGTGCTGCCGGCATTGCCGTGTCTGCTGCCGCGGGAGATGCGGTTGCGGTTGCCAGTGGTTTCACCGAGTTCTTGTTGTACTCAAGTACATCGGGCAGTGTCTCGACTCCGGGCAGTGACTTGGGGAAGTTGGTGAAGATGACCCGTTTTGCAGGAACTCCCTCGTTATTGAGAGCTTCATGGATCCCCTTTGCAAGTTCCCCGGACTGCATATTCTCGATCACGAACGCAGTATTCTTGTATGAACCGGGATTTGCCTGGAGGTCCTCCACCACTTTCACAGGTGTGAACTTCCCGTTCTGGTAGAACTCGGGCGCAAAGATGCTCACCACGTGGAGTCCGAGCCAGTTCTCAGCGGCCTCTTTCTGCCAGACCATGATCACAACGTCCTGCCCGGCAATTTGCGACTTCTCTTCTTCAGTCAGGTCGACCGCATCGATTTGGGCAAGGTAGTCCGACAGCCGCGACTCGTAATAGGTCTGGTTCCCCGGGTCGGCGGTGATCAGCCAGCTGGCAACCTCGGTGGCAAGGGCTTTTGCATTTGCCGGGGTGTTCCATGTCATGGCGGGATTTTTCAGGGTTACCCAGCTGACGTTACCGTATTCATTGGCTTTCATGTAGTCATCAACAAAGGGCATCACGTACTCCTTGTCAACAGTTCCATTGATGGCAACAAAGAGGTCCGCGTCCCGGATGAAGTCCTTCTGCATCTGGATCCGGTTGGGAATGATATCGGATTGCATGTGGGGGCAGATGGTGGGGTCGGCAATGTAAATGGCCTCCACCTTATCCCCGCCGATATACTGGATGGGGTCCCAGGTGACCGTGGTCGTGGATACTACCGTGAGGGCAACAACCCCGGGTGTTAACAGAAGAAAAACCAGTGCTAATAATGCGATAAATTTCCTGATCATATCATGAATTTTTATGACGAAATTTTTAAGACTTTCTAAATGAGATCCGGCGTTTCGGAGAAAGTGCAACTGAAACGAGGAAAACAACAGAGAAGAATACTGCTGTCAGCGGCGCAACCGGGAAAGAATACTCGAGTCCTGCGACCGCTCCTGAAATGCTCACGATGGCCGCAACCACCGGGGCCACGACAAACATAGCGCTTAGCCGCGAACAGAACTGCAGCGCGATTGCTGCCGGGGTGACAAGCCAGACATAGATCAGGAGCCCGCCGATGAGGGGGAGGGAGAGGGCCACGGTGAACGCGATGATGAACAGCGTGGCGTAATAAACCGGTTTTACCCGTATCCCGATCGATTCAGCAATCCGCCGGTTGAAAATGATCCCGGTGATCTCCTTGTACATAACAATTACAAAGAGGACTGCCACAAGCGATATGCCGGCAAGCATCCAGATCTCGTGGCTGTAGAGGGAAATTACATCGCCAAAGAGGAGCCCCATGGCGGAAAAACCCATCCCGAGCGTCTGCATGTACGCGATGAAGAAGATCGCTACCGCCATCGAAATGCCAAAGAGGAGCCCGAGCGCCGTGTCCGGAGAGATCCGGGCCCGGTCGCTCATCGGCCCGATAAGGAATGCAACGATGATCCCGGCGATTACTGCTGAGAGGGTGGAGTTGACGGAAAAGAACATCCCTACCGCTGCACCGGCAAATGCGGCATGGGCCATGGTGAACCCGATTGACGAGATCTGGATCTGGGTTATGATAACGCCAAGGATTGCACAGGCCACCGATGCAAAGAGCATTGCTTCCACCGCATGGCAGAGTACAGTATTGGGGATGATGAACTCAAGCATTCGCAGGAGAACCCCCGGCGTTCCGGACCGTGGACGCAACTTCCTCCGGACGGCAGGTTGTATCAAGATTGATCCTTCCGTCCTGCATCACGACGACCCGGATACGGCAGTCAGGGAGGTCATCGAATGCGTGGGAGACGATGAGGACCGTTACCCCCCTGGCGACAAGGTCCGAGAGCAGACCGTTGATTGCATCGCGTGCCATGAAGTCAAGGTTTGAGAACGGTTCGTCGAGAAGGAGCACGTCCGGGTTCCTTGCCAGGTTCTGGGCAAGGAGAACTTTCTGCTGCTGACCTCCGGAGAGCTGGCCGATGGGCTTTTTTGCAAGGTCCCCGATCTTCAACAGTTCCATTGCGGCTTTTACGGCATTATGGTCTTCGGCCCCGGGTTTCCGGAACAGGCCGAGGATGCCAAAACGGCCCATCAGCACCGCTTCCTCCACGGTGAAGGGTGTGAGCGGATCGAATGCGAAGTTCTGGATCAGGTAACCGACGCGGCACCGGACGTGGATTCCATCGTTCCTGATATCGTAGCCGCAGATGGTCGCGTTCCCATGGGTCACCGGAAGCATCCCGTTGATCGTTTCAAGGAGCGTGGTCTTCCCGGCCCCGTTCGGCCCGCCGATGACAACATACTCCCCGCGGTTAACGGTGAGCGAGATGCCGGCGAGCGTGGGGAGGTCGGCTCCTTCGTACGCGGTATATACGTTCTCGAGCCTGATAACGGGGTCTTGCGGTGACATGGCGGTTCAGGACTCTTTTGTCTCGAATAGTTCCTTGTCGGGCTGGGAGTACATCTGCTCGGCAATGCCTTCGATAGCTGCCTCGTAGGAATCGTCACGGTCGGGGACACTGAACGGGAAGGGGTAGACGGCAAGCGTTTTTCCATCGGCTTTGAACTCGCAATAGACCTTATCCGACGGGACAATCTCGATGCTCCGTTTCCCGAGCGTACAGCCCGAACCAAGCTGTATCCCGTCGGCAAGACAGGACTGTGGGGTAGCCCCTGAACAGTATACCAGCGCTTTCATACGGAACGGGTCGTCGCAGAAATTGTCCCGAACGTACCGGCCGATCCGGTATCCCACGACAATATAGGGTCCGAGGTGGCCATGGAACGCCGCCAGTTCCTTTACCGTGTGATCATGCATAATATTGTAATACTTGCACCCGGAATGAGTATGATGATCCATACTTTAGTGTTAGAATAATGATAATAAAAACCTGATGAATCAGAACCTGTATGAAACAAATACAATAATTTAACACATTTGAAACCGAATCTACCGGGTACATTGACAAAATCAACATGGGATGGTGAATAGTATAACGGGAAGCGAACGGGTCCACGGCGTTACTGAAGCGGGAAATTATGACCACCTTATCAGGTATATCGTCCCCGGGCATCCCCAGCTTATCTCATCGATCCTCGATTACCTCCCTGATGACCCGGAGTGTGTCCTTGAGCTCGGTTGCGGCACCGGGATCATTACGGAGATGATCCTTGAAAAGTCCCCGGATGCAAAAATTTCCGGGATTGACTTATCGCGGGAGATGCTGCGCATCGCATCCGAAAAGCCGGCACTACGGAACGTGAATTTTATTGAAGGTGACCTCCGCGGCCCGTGGCCGGCCAGGCCCCATGACGCAGTTGTCTCCGCCCTCTGCCTTCACCATGTCTCCGCTGACGAGCGTGCCGCTGTTGTAAAAAGGGTATTTGAAGCACTATCGCCGGGCGGTCGTTTCATCTGCGGGGATGTGTTTGTGGGCAGGAGCGAATGGGAAGAACAGTTATTCACTGCCCGATGGCTCCGCGGGATGAAGCAGGCCGGAATGCCCGACGATGTTGTCGCCGGAATGGATGCGGCACGCAACGAACGCCGTTCCGAGCTCCGCCCGATCTCGTGGTTTTACAACGTGCTGGAAAAAGCCGGGTTTGACCGCGTGACCATTCCTTTCACGTGTGGGTTCGTGGGACTGGTTGTGGGTTTTGTGCCGGATTGAAGGGATCGTTCATTTCACTGGCAGACAATTTCCGTTCCGGTACTGTGTAAACAGAGATGGGCCCCCCTCCAACGTCCGATATCCCCTCAGTCTGTTCGAGTTATTTCTGAAGCCGGAACCGTACCCGTTCCTTATTCCACAAACCGCCCCGCTGCAGCAAATATCCGCTCAAGAATCCACAGTGCCCCCGTCCCGCCAAGGAATGCTTTCTGCACGAATTCTGTATCTCCGGTCACCCGGTTGAAGAGCCCGACCGGTTCCCGGCACCGGCCGGACAGGACGAGGTCGATTCCGGTCAGGTCGTCACCGAAAAAGAAATCCGGTGTTGCACCCCCGGGGTCCGCGCCCAATGCATCGGTATAATGGTTCGCTTCAAGGAACTCCCCGATCCGGGCGGTCATTTCCGTATCTTCACCTGCCATGCACACGACCGATACCGGGATCATGCCGAGGTATCCGGAGAGCCACATGGTCAGGGAAAGGACAACCGACGAATCCCCTCGGATGGCAAACGTTGCACCCTTCGGGTAACCGGCTTCGTGGTGGAACCGGGCAATCTGGTGGCAGGCATGCGTCCGCTGGTTCCGGATCTCGGCAAACGCCGGAGCCGGGTCCCGGCCGGTTGCTTTGGCAATAGCCAGGATCCATGACTCGGTTGCAGCAAACCCGATCGGTGCACCGTCAGGAGAGATGATGGAGGGGATACCGAACTCAGTCTCGTAGAACTCTGCTGTTTTTTGTGCATACTCAGGGAAGATCACGATGTTGAATGAGGCGGTGACCGATTCCCGCAGCCCGGCAACACCTGTACCTGCACCCGGCGCGGCAACTACGGAAAGTCCCATCAGCCCCAAAAGATGGGAAATCTCCCGGATGTTCCCCTGCCAGTGCTTCTGGTAAATCGAGAACCCAAGCAGGTTGACCCGGTTTTTCATCCGCGGGAGCCGGTTGAGCTTCAGCCACCGGAGAACAGCGGCGATGGCCTCGTCAAACCCTGAGGGAAACGGGCGGGAATATGCCGCACTTTCAATGGCCATGCAGACATGGTCGAGGTTTGCCTCCGTAAGGAAGCGGACGAGGTCGTCCCCGATGAGGGAGGCACCCGGTGAGTTAACAACGGCAAGGAACGCATCACCCTTTACGGCGACAAGCGGGAGAATCTCCCGCAGTTTTTCGGTAGAGCCGAGAACGTAATCGTCGCTGTCAAGGTACGTGCAGGGGATCCGGGGCTGGCCGAAGTAAAACAGTTCCAGAAACGTGCGCCGGTCAAGGGAGTTTTCCCGAGGATAGTGCCGGTCCGAAAAGTACGCAGGATATCCCCGGCAGCCGGTGGGCCCGTTCAGCACGGCACGGGCATCGGCAATGCCCTCGATGGCCAGCAGGGTGCCGATGAAGCCATCGGGATCCGGGATCATGGAAGTCCCTCCCCGTCGGCTTTCCAGCCTTCCGTACAGGGATACTGCACCAGCCGTCTCCACCGTTCTGCCTGCACTATACCGGCAGAGAAGCCGATGCCGGGACAGTACGGGATGGGAGCGCTCTTCACCCGGTCCGTTGACCGCAGGGCAGGATAGGTGAAGAGGAGCAGATCCGGCTCAAGTGCCCTGATATCCTCGGACCGCATCTCAACCGTGTAGTCTTTCACCACCGGGAACCTGCCGGCATACCGGGATACGAACTCTTCAGCAAAGGGCGAATAGGTGAGCCCGGCCTTCCGGATCTTCATCCCGATGTCGTCGGCAAGGTCGCAGATCCAGTCAAAGGAGCGGGGATAGGTAGAGATGAGGAGGGTCTTTTCTTCAAGAGCCGGCCGGAGTTCTGCCAGCCGCTGCCGGTACCGGACTTCTTCCTCATCAATAATAGCCCGTGCCCTCTCGTCTTCTCCAAACACCTGTGCAACGGCCATGAGCCAGTTCTTTGTCTCAGTAAAACCCGTGGGAAGGGGCAGGTCAAGGAACGGGACATCCGAAACCGGTGCAAGGACGGCCCTGATGGCTGCCAAAGTCTCGTCCATATCAACCGGCAGGTTCAGCGCCGCGTCATTGAACCGGATAATCGATCCGGAATCGGTACCTCCCAGAAACCGGCAGTTGATACCAATACCAAGGAGATCAAGGATCTTTTGGAGCGCTCTGAAATCTTTCTCTGCATGCGCAGAGCCCCATTTTTCCGCAATGATATTCACCGTTTTTTTTCTGGTGATGCAGGATGTGGCCGGTGCGATAAGTCCGGCTGCTGCCTTGTACGTATCCATCCTGCCCTGCAAACCGTCTCCAGCCAGGTTGCCATCCACCTTGACCGGAACGATGCGGACATCCGGGTAATTTGCGATAAGTGCTGCACTCACTTTCCCGATATCGTCACCGATGATTCCGGGGGGACATGCAGTAACGACAAATATCATGCGGTATCCCTTTGCGATGACCGATTCCAGCGTATCGGTGAGTTTCTTCTCGCCCCCGAAGACAAAGTCCTCGTCGGTCATGTCCGTCGTCACGAGGCGGCCGGCCATGCCGGCACCGCATGGGTGTCCTGATCGCAGCGCGGAGAGGTGCTCCGTGACCATCACTTTCTCGGCAATCATCAGTGCACAGCTTCGCGGACCGTGCATCACCGTTGCGGCATCGGTAACAAGAGCGGTAACGGAGACCGCCCCCCCAAAGGCGCACCCGAAGAGCGGACGCTTGTTCTTCACCGACGGGGCGATACACTTCCGGTCCGTGCCCGCCGGTTTTTTCGCAAAGACAAATTTGTTCGCCGGGAGGGGGTCTTTCCGCGACAGGACGATCCGTTCGAGATCTTCATCGCTCAGGGGCATTGCAGGGTGTAATGAGCCGGGTTCTCCTGCCATGATGCGGATCGCATGCGAGGCAAGGGTACGGAAGAGTGCGGCTTCTTCTGTTTCAGGATACCGCTCGATGAGCGTGCACCCCTCTTTCTCGGCCTGTCCAAAGACCCCGCTCCGCGGAATCCTGACAAGGACCGGCAGGCCGACTGCGGCGGCAAACCGGCTCACGCGATCCTCCTCTTCCGGGACATTGCGTGCATTGAAGACAATACCGGCAACCCTGCAGCCCGTCCCGGTAAAATTCTTTATGCCTCTCAGAATATTGTTAGCCGCATAGAGCGAGAGGTATTCCCCCGATGTAACGATATACACCCCGTCTGCATACTCGCTCCGGATCGGGACAGCAAACCCCCCGCAGACAACATCGCCGAGGACATCATAGAGCGTGATATCAAACTGAGCGGGAGAGATCCCGACGTCATCGAGGAACTCGAACGTGGTGATGATCCCGCGCCCGGCACACCCGACACCGGGCTCCGGCCCGCCGGCTTCCACGCAGGCAATGTTCCCGACTCCCCGGTATACCACATCCTCCGGGCGCCGGGCTGCCGGGAGCGTGGAACGGATATACTGCAGGGCAGTTACCGGGATCTTTCCCCCCAGGAGCAGGCGGGTGGAATCGTGTTTCGGGTCGCAGCCTATCTGGAGAATGCTGTACCCCTTTTCTGCAAGCGCTGCCGAGAGGTTGGCGGAGATCGTCGATTTCCCGATCCCTCCCTTGCCGTAGACTGCGATCTTAATTCCGGTCACCTCCTTTCCTGTATCCAGTGGAGATGTGCTCTACCATCTCGCGGATGCTCCAGCATTCCTTTTCTTCATCGTTCAGCCGCACACGCCAGAGTGGTTTTTTGCCCGATATCTCTACGGTCACGCTGATATCCGGGCTCCCCGATGGACAAAAACCGATCCGCTCGAGTGCATACATAGTCCAGATCCGCTCAACTGATTCCGGGGCAGATATCGAGAATGTACCCCGCTTTTCGACCGGGATGGTGAATTCCCCGCGGGTGGTATCGAAGTGCACTCCATCAATTTCAAATGCCGACCCGAAGATGCCTGACAATACGAGGTCTTCCGGAGTGCCGGAGATCATGGTTCCGGACCGGTTGATGATCCAGAGCTGGTCGGCACAGCGGATCGCGAGGTTCAAATCATGTGTTGAGAGAAGGATCGATTTTCCGGCATTTTGTGCCACCATTCTTAAGATCCGCATGGTCTCGATCTTATGGGGAAGGTCCAGAAATGCTGTGGGTTCGTCGAGGACCATCAGCTCGGGTTCCTGCGCAAGGGCCCGGGCGATCATCACTTTCTGCCGCTCGCCATCGCTCATCTCATGGATAAAGCGGGGCGTGAGATCGCCGGCACCCACGGACGCAAGAGCGGATTTGACGATCTGTTTATCCGATTCTGTCAGCCTGCCCGCCCAGTTGGTGTAGGGGAACCGCCCAAGCGCCACGATATCAAAGGCAGTCAGGTAGCCGGCCTGGACCTGCGAAGTCAGGACCACGCTTAAGGTTCTTGCCTTCTCTTCGGAGCTATGTTCTTCGATCTTCTTGTTGCACAGCCATACCTCACCATGAAGCGGGGGCTGGATGCCGGTCAGTGTCCGGATGAGCGTTGACTTGCCGCTTCCGTTGGGTCCGATCAGGCAGACCAGTTCCCCGCGCTTCAGGTGAAGGTTGAGATCTTTTGATACCTCCTTGATGACGGCTTTCTGGTTACGGTACCCGATGGTCAGGTTGGTGCAGGTCAGAATGGATGTATTGCTCATGTTGTCACTCCGCGCCCGAACTTTGTTCCCCGCAGGATAACCCAGATGACGACAGGGGCCCCGAACAGGGCCGTGATGGCATTGAGCGGCAGCACGATGTCGGTTCCGGGGACACGGGAGATGATGTCGGTGATGAGGGCGATGATCCCGCCAACGAGGATACAGCCCGGTACAAGGACGCGGTGATCGGCAGTGACAAAGAATGCCCGGCAGAAGTGGGGGATGGCGATCCCCAGAAAACCGATCGGGCCGCAGAACGCCGTGACCACGCCGGCCATCAGTGCTGTTGTCGTGATGATGGTGATCCGGATGCGGTTGTAGTTCATTCCCATGCTCTCGGCATACTGTTCGCCGAGGAGGAGTGCGTTGAGCGGCTTGACCAGGCAGAAGGAGAGGATGAAGCCTGCAAGGAGCAGCACCGCCATGATGGGGAGCTGGCTCCAGGTTACCCCGGAGAAGCTGCCGAATGTCCAGAGCGAGTACATGTGCATGCTGGTCTCATCGGTGAACTGGAGGAGGATTGTAACGAGCGCCCCGCTGATGTACGAGACCATGATGCCGAGAATGAGGATGGTAATATTGCTCTGGATCTTCGATGAGATCAAAAGAATGAGAAGGAGCACGGCAAACGCTCCGAGAATTGCAGCTACCGAGATGCTCATGTCGCCAAGGAGCCCGATACTGGCAAAGATTGCCCCGGCGCCGCAGATCCCGGCCGACATCATGACGAAAGCCACCCCGAGGCTTGCGCCCGAGCTGATGCCGAGGATATAGGGATCGGCAAGGGGGTTCCGGAAGAAAGTCTGCATCAGGAGGCCGGACAGCGCGAGCGCCCCCCCGGCAAATACGGCGGTCATTGCTTTTGGCACGCGCCAGTCCCAGAAGATATTCATCCAGGTCTCCTTCACCGTTCCTCCGGTCAGGATCGAGAGGAGGGCATCCGGGGGAATGTTCACAGATCCGAGCATCAGGTCGAGCATGAAGACGAGGATCAGGATACCGGCTATCAGTGGTATGGCCATGACAAATTTTCTCATACTGTCGCCTGTTTCATTGCCATCGAGTTTCATGATGAGTCACCGGTTGTGCCGGCACCGACATGCCGGTAATAATAGAGTTCGTGATCCGGGATCAGGTCCGGGTGCAGGATCTTCACCAGGTCGGCAAGGATGATGTCCGGGTGGATCGCTCCCGACTGCCAGTAATCAAGGGAGCCATATTCGTTGGTACGGGCATCGAAATGGTAGATGGAGCCATTTTTCACGGCATCGAATTTTGCATACCGCGGCTCGCGGGCGAGGAGATCGTCAGCGCCGCCCACATACCCGACATTGATGTAAAAGTCGGCATTATGCGCCCGCTCGTACACCATCTCGAAATCAAGCGGGATGTCGCCGCTTCCGTTATCCTCTGAGAGAATATAGTCCCCGCCCGCATCCCGGAAGAGTTGCGCCACATAACTGCCACCTCCGGGCGCGTACCATGTGCCCTGGTATTCCATACCGGAGAAAATAGTGGGTTTATAGTCGGCGCTGCCGGCTTTTTCTCGTATTGATGTATAATTGGCTTCTATCTGCCCGAAGAACGCGTTTGCTTCCATCTCCTTGTTGAAGAAGAGCGCGTAATACTTGATCCATTCGGCCCGGGCAAGCGGGTGATCCTCCATCCAGTCCGATGCAATAGCCGGTTTAAGCCCGGCCTCAACGAGTTTCTGCTGGTTGTCGGATTCCATGTTCCCGTTCGCGTTACAGAATACCAGATCGGGATCCAGTTCGATCATCGTCTCGGTCTTGAGCTGGGTATTCATCGAGAGTGTCCCGCTGCCGATCTCAACAATCTTGCCGCTTGCGGCCCGCTCGCGGAATTCCTCGTCAAGGATATAAGGGATGCCGTTGTGGCCTTTGATAGCGGAGGTCTCGCTGAGTGCACTGAGATGAGAAACCTGCGAGACCGAGAGCGTGATGACGGATTCCACCGGAATAAAAAAGACCCGGGCATCCGGGTAACCTTCCGGTACCTTCTCGCCGCGCTGGACGAGGAGGTAGGTATGATTCCCGGCCGGACGGCCTAATAGATCGTGGATCTGCACGACCTTGTAGGTCCCGTGATATTCAACAGAGTACCCTTTTGCGTATTCCGGGTATGCCTTGTCAGGGAACAGGTCCCGGGAATCTCCGGCATGTTCCTGTGAAATGCCGTTGATCTGCGTGGTGTCCGAAGTATGGCCGAGGGTCATGATCCCTGCTGCGGCAACCGCGACAAGGAGGGCTGCGGCCAGAACTGCAATTATCCGTGATTTCCTGTGTTCCTGGTTCATTCTGTTCACCCGGTATTATAGACGATATCCTGTACCGATGCCGCAAGACCCCGCCCGCTCAGATCTTCAAGCCGGAAGTACGTGGCCTCAAGGTCGCCGGCCAGTACCTGTGCCCGGCCGAGGCGGGGAAAACCCAGTTCGGTATCCACGATAACAAACCGGATGCCGCAACCGGCAATGCCCCGTGCGAGATCCGCAAGCTCGGTATAGGGCTGGCCTCCGTTCATCGGAACATTAACCCTGCCATCGGTCAGGAGAACGATCGATTTGTTTTCACCCATGCCTGCATACCTCCCCCTCGTCAGGAGTTCATGTGCTTCGGACAGACCCGTGGTGAGCGGGGTCCTGCCTCCGGTGGGGAGGGTCCGGAGCATCCTGACCGCCAGATCAGTGCTCCGCGTGGGGGGCAGCAGGAGATGCGCACTGGTGCCGCGAAAGATTATCAACCCGATGCGATCCCGTTTCTGATACGCATCGATCAGGAGGGAGAGGATCGCTGCCTTGACCGCAACCATCCGTTTTCTCGCTCCCATGGAACCGCTGGCATCGACAAGGAAGAGGATCGTGTGAGCTACTTTCTTCTCCCGGACTTTTTCGCGGAGGTCCGTTTTCTTCACCGAGATCGCAAGTCCGTTTTTCTCCCTCGACTGCTGGTACGGCGCTGCTGCACGGAGGGTTGCATCAATAGCAATATCGTTCCGGTTTTTCCCCGGGAGCCGGGACGAATGGTAATGACCGGATGAATCGGGACTCGTGACCCGGGTCCTGCGCCCGCTTTTCTGCTTTCGCGTTGCCTTCTTCGCTTTTTCGTCAAGATAACGGATTACGTCAAAGGCTGAGCCGATGTCAAAAACCTGTTCTGATACGGGCGGTTGTGGAGTCCGGGGTTTTTGTAGCGGCCGGTCATCCTGATCCGGTTGCTCCGGGATGCGTTGATCCGGTGGGATCTTCGGATCCGGGGATTCCGTGTCCTTGTTCTGGTCACCCCCCTCGTCCTTCTGCGGTGGCCGGGGCGGGCAGTCTGGCGTGTCGCGCCGGCGGTGTTCGAGGGCCAGCAGGGAGGCGAATTTGATATCGTCGAAGATGACCTCATCTCTCCCGTCCAGTGCCGCAAGGGCTCTTGCCGCCCGCGCAACGGCAAGATCGCCCCGCTGCCCCGCAATACCCAGTTCGAGGCAGAGCGAGGAGATTAGGTCCATATGGCCATCCGGTATGCTCACGTACGGGAGGCGTTCCCGGGCTGTACCGAGGGTTTTTTTCAGGTCAGCAACAGCCGGCCCGAACTCGAGGATGAAATCGTCTGCCGCATGTTCAAACCGGAGGTGCTTTCTGACAATCTCCCTGCGCATGCCACTATCAGCGATTGGGTCAAGATGGATGCAGAGATCGAAATGGTCAAGCTGGCCTGGCGTGAGTTCTCCTTCTGCCGGATCCATGGTGGCAACAAGGAGGAACCGGGTCTGGATCCGGCGTGAGAAGCCCTCCCGTTCAAGGCTGAAGTATCCGGTATCCAGTGTGCCGAGCAGGTTCTGGACTATGCCTTCATCCATCAGGTTGATGTCATCGGCATACAGGATCTGGCAGTTCCCCTGCTCCATGATTCCCGGGGTCATCCGGACCGTGCCGGTGCTGACTGCCGTTTCCAGATCGATGGTGCCCACCAGCCGGTCGTATGTAATGTTCTGCGGTACGGTCAGCACATCTCTTTCACTGGCGAGCGTTCCGATCGACCGTGCCAGGGTTGATTTGGCCGTACCCCGGTCCCCCATGATGAGAACCGAGCGGATGTCGTCACTGGCGAGCGTACAGAGGAGCGCTTTTTTTGCATTATCCTGGCCGGTGATGGCCGGAAACGGGTAGAATAGCTTCATGAACTGCCGTAACACTCCCCGATCAGGGCCCTGATGGATCCAAGGTCGACCCGGCTCTCCTCAAACGGCCTGCGCCGCATGCGATGGGGAAGCGAGAGCCCCGCAGCCTTCATGACATGTTCCTGTTTTACTTCTGCCGAACCGTCGAGCGCTGCAAACGCAAGGGCAGTCTTGACCAGGGTCAGATCGGCACGGTGCCCGTCGACACCCAGCGTGAGGGAGATCTTAATTGCGGTCTCGACAAGCCGGTCACTGGCTTCAAGGCTGCCCACAGTCTCTTTGGCCATGGCGATGCGCTTGCGTAATGCCTGCTGTTGTGTCTCATACTTTGTGCAGAATGCGACCGGATCGCGCTCGAACTCAAGCCGGCGTTTCACCACGTCCGCCCGCTTAACCGTGTCCTTCTCGCCTTGCACATCAACCACAAGGCCGAACCGGTCCAGCAGCTGCGGGCGCAGGTCTCCCTCTTCCGGATTCATCGTCCCGACCAGCATGAAGCGGGCCGGATGAGAATACGAGATTCCTTCCCGCTCGACAAAGTTGACACCCATTGCCGCTGCATCAAGCAGGAGGTCGACGATGTGATCGTCAAGGAGGTTCACCTCGTCCACATACAGGATGTTGCCGTTTGCCATGGCGAGCACGCCGGGCTCGAACTTTCTCTGCCCCTTGGTGATCGCATGTTCAATATCGAGCGTTCCGGCAACGCGGTCTTCCGTTGCACAGAGCGGGAGTTCGACAACCCGCATCCGGACCGGCTCTGTTTCTGGTCGTTCTCCCGTAGCGATCTTTTCGCGACAGGATTCGCAGAGATTACGATTGTCTGCGGGGCTGCACCTGAAGATACAGCCCTTGATTACTTCCCGCTCGGGCAGCAGATCTGCAACTGCACGGACGGTCGTGGATTTTGCCGTACCTTTCTCCCCGCGGATCAGGACGCCCCCTATTGAGGGATAAACGACATTTGCAAGGAGGGCGTCTTTCATATCTTCCTGCCCGACAATTGCAGAAAACGGGTATGCCGGATTTTCGCTGGTCATGCCCGGTCCCCGCAGTCTCTCTTCACGCACCAGGCACTCAGGCGAATCCAGTTTTCTAGGAGGGTCTGTTTTTCATCCAGAATATAATCCCAGTCAGGAACCTGCTGTGTTCCGGCAATGGCCGGGAGTGCTTTCATCATGGACAACGCGGTCTTTTTTGCGGTAAGTTCCGGTACAAGCCCCCACTCGATCTCATCACAGAGGTGGAGGAGAGCGCACGTCATTGCCACAACTGCAGGATTCCGGGAAAATTCCCTTAAGGTGCGGATGAACACTTCCCGTTTATTCTCACCCTCAAGCGAGGACGCCACCTCCCAGTATTTTCTCTCATCAATTCCGAAGCGATCCAGGCGGACGAGCATATCCCGCTGGGAATCCGGTGTAAGCCCGGTCTGGAGTGCAAGCGCCCTGGTCGTGGCTTCTATGATGCAGAGTGCGATGAGCTCCCCGATTTTTGAGTGTTTGCCGGCCCAGGTGATGACATTTAGGCTGTCCATGTTGGAGATGATACAGATCTGGTCGGTGCCGGATCCGGTGGCAATGCCGGTCGAGTACCGGCTCGGGGCCATCAGCTGCTGGATAGCGACGGTCTTTGCTTCCGTTGCGGTCATGATTGCGCGGGTCAGTGCATGGGCCGGCAGCCGGGCATTGATCAGGATAATCGTATTGATGGTGCCCCCAACATAGACCGACCTCCCGTTTTCCTCGTGCCACGAAGCTGGATCTCCGGCTCGTCCCCCATTGACCTCAATTCCCGCTGTCACGATTGTCGTGACTTCAAGATCCCTGAAACACCGGGTTGCAACGGCGGCATTCTTCATCATCGCTGCCGTCATCATGCCCGCAACTTTATCGGGATTGATACCCAGCCTTCCGGCGTGGATCCTGATATAGGCCTCAACGCTGCCTCCTTCCATGTCCTCAGAGCGGCAGCCTTCGGTTGGCTTTGGCTGGTGGTTGAATACCGCATCAAGGTTCTCCGAATATCCCCCGTTGACATAGGATGTAATGAGACAGTTCCTGTTTTTGGGGAGTTGGACAACGATGGAATTCTCATTGCGGAATACTTTTTCTCCCGATGTGGTCTCCAGCAATACTTCCATTCCCGGATGAAGATCGTTGGATTCGGATGGTGTGTCTTTCAAAGTACATCGCTTCCTGTAATGTGATTGCCCCAGTAGTCCGGGTAACAATATTTTTTTAGTTAGAACAACTATATTTGTTTAAATTATTGTATTTAAATGCCGTGAATTGACTCTTAATACGTATTAAAATATGGTACATATTGTGAATTATTAAATAATATAATCAAAATTGTGTGACGATTTTATTTTTGAAAACGAATCTTTCATCATTGGGGGATGCATGCCCTCTTTAAAAAAAACAGTGCCGAACAAGAAAACCCACGAGGTATTCCCTGTAAAAAAAAAATTCCAGATTCAAACCGCAACGCAGCAGCAGATCGAGACGTTCAAAGAAAAGGACTGATCCGGTATAACAACCTGCATACCATCATGTTTTCCCTCGATGCAGGTGATTCTCCCGTTTATCCCGACCCTGCTTTTCATCTTCGTTCTTGCCGCTGTCGTAGTCCTGAATCCGTTTTGTATGCAACGATACTTCTCCGGACTAAATAAGGGCTGACTATTGAGTGAATCGTAGTAATGACGCTGTTCCTCAAGATAATTGTCCGGTGATCCGAAACACTGATTACCTCCCGGCTGCCACGGACTATCCGGAGAAAAAGGACGGATATATCTTGACACCGGTGAATAAGGATCCCCTCGCATCAATTCTGCGGAGCAAGCGCGAAGTCTCGCGCTTCCAGATTCTCGTGGAGATAGCCGAACATCAGCCGGCCGTGCGCCAGCAGGCAATTGCCGACAAGATTGGCGTAACCCCCCAGGCGATTTCCGAATATATCCGCGAACTGGTTGATGAGGGGATGGTATCCATGAGCGGCCGAAGCAATTATGTGGTGACCAAGACCGGCGTTGCATGGGTGATGGAGAATGCTGCATCCCTTGAGTCCTATATCCGGCACATACGGCGCGATATCATCCAGCATATTTCGGTCTGGACTGCTGTTGCTGCCGATAACCTGAAAACCGGAGATGTGGTCGGACTTTACATGAAAGACGGGTATCTGTATGCCGGCAGGAAACTGCAATCTGCGACAGCAACGGTCTATGCGGATGCGCAGAAGAATGAGGATGTTGGGATCGTAGATGTGAACGGGATCATCGATCACCATGAGGGAACCATCCATGTATGCAAGGTGCCCCGGATCCAGCATGGCGGTTCGCGCAGGGTGCAGAAGGAGAAACTGAAGGAGATCGTTGCATTAGCCGGGATGACTGCCGCAGTCGGGATTGAGGCCTCTGTAGCGCTGAAATCCGTGGGGCGGAACCCGGACCTGTTTTATGGCGCCTCTGACGGGGTGATCGAAGCTGCGCTTCACGGTATCACCTCTGTACTCGTCATCGTAGATGATGAGCTTTCGAACTTTCTCAAGCGACTGGAGAACACCTCGCTTGAATATGTGATTCACGACCTCATCGTTCCCTGATGTTCCCGGCCCTGCAACCTTACCGGGATCTCCGGATTAGTGCCCGATCGGAATGCATGGCCCCCGGTATTCGTCCAGCAACGCGGGATCGTGTCGGTCACCGGAAATCGGTTACATCTCCAAAACAACAGTTTTTTTAAGTTATAACAAGTACAATTGATTAAACCCTCCTATATTAAATTGCGCGAATATGGTATGAAACCAGGTGATGAACATTAAAAGACGTGTGAGAAACGGGATACGAAGCAATGCTTTGTTGTGCATTCATTCTAAGAAAACCGGTAGTCTTTTGGTCATGGGGGCTACCGGCAGCATCCCGTATGACTGGGCCGGTGCAGCGTGAACCAGGACACTAAGGATCCTGGCAGATCTATTCTGGGGGGCAAACGTGAGATCTCTTTTTTGAAGGTTCTTGTTGAGATCCTGGAACACCAGCCAGCCGTTCGCCAGAAGGAGATCGGGAATAAACTCGGCCTGACACCCCAGGCAATCTCCAAGTACATCTGTGAAATGGTTGACCGGGGCTTTGTAACGGGGAGTGGCCGGGGATACTACGAAGTGACCCCGTCCGGCATCGAGTGGCTGCTCGAAAGCACTGAATACCTTGCATCCTATTCCCGACATATCCGGCACGATCTCATCCATTCGGTCTCGATCTGGACTGCAATTGCCGCAGATGAGATGAAGGCAGGGGAAGAAGTCGGGATGTTCATGCAGGATGGATTTTTGTATGCCGCAAAGAAGCCATCGGCAGCAACCGGTGTGGTTGTAGCAGACGCTGGTCCGGGAACAGATGTCGGTGTCACGCATATGCATGGGATTGTCGAGCATCACCTGGGAATTGTCCATGCCTGCAAGGTACCCCGGATACGGGATGGCGGTTCGCGTAATGTAAATATGGATCAGCTGAAACAGATCTGCTACGGGAAACCGATCGTGGCGGCGGTCGGCATTGAAGCATATGTGGCGCTTAAATTCTCCGGCCGGAATCCGGACCTCTTCTTTGGCTCGCGGGAAGGTGTTATTGAAGCCGCCCTCCACGGGATCAGCTGCACAATCGTGATCGTGGATGGGGAGTTCACGGACTTTATAAAAAGCATGGAGGACCGGAGGATCACCTACATCATCCACGATCTTATCGTACCATGATGATCCCTGTACGGTTCCGGAATGCGGGGGCCTTCGTTCAGCAGGGGGTGTCCCGGATATGATCAACGACGTTTGCCTTGCAGGTGGATCCGAAGTAAAATAATCCCGGTATAGGTGGGGACAATCCTGTGCGAATCATGGTGTTCCAGCGAATATTGGGTGGATCTGATACCGGGTTCCCGTGCACCATACCGTTCAATCAACCCCAGTTTCAGTATCTGCTTTATCGAGCTTGATATTGTCAGTTTTTCCTCATGGTCGATGCCAGGGCTGCATGGTTCATGCCTGGATATTTTTTTCACATGTTCCGGCCATCGTGGTGTATCCTGAACTCCAGTTCCTGATTATTGCATATCCGATGGATTGCCGATCAGAACCAAGAGTGCTGTGATAATTTCCCTGATATGGGATTGAAAAATACATGTACTGCTGTCATGATATTACATTGCTGTTGACGACCCGGCAGGGCCGGGGATCCCCAAAGAATAATGCTGACACGGATCCCCTGTTTGTGAGAAAATGCAAAACTGCTTTCCCGCCCGGTGTCGTTCCAGGAGAAACACCCGGCAATCCGGGGATTTGGAATTTATGAGAAACCGGTGAATGCTGCACGGGGATCTCGGCTTCCAATCATCGTGTCAGGTGTCATTTCTCGCAAAACTCAAATAACAAAAGTAAATTTGTTTTAAAACAAATAAAACTGATCACTTTAAATTGTTTCAATTCCAACCGTTTGGGCTGGTTCATCTACGGTCTGACCATGTGGTCACTGGTTCCTGCCAAAGGAACCTTTACTCATCGCATGATGGCCAAAAAGGAGTATGGTAAAATGACGAAAAGCACATTCCAGGAGCATGCCGTGTCACCGGTCATCGGTGTCATGCTCATGCTCGTGGTGACCATTATCATAGCTGCCATTGTTGCATCCTTCGGGGGCGGGATGAGCGGCACCACGGAACCGGCCCCTGTTGCATCGATAGATGTGAGTATCGATCTGAACTATGATCCCGGGTGGGGCGGGCTTACCGCGCCCTATATGTTACTCCACCATCTCGGCGGGGATTCGCTCAAGACCCAGGATCTTCAGATTGTCACGTATTACACCGTGCCGCAAAAGTACCTTGGCACGTCCCTGCCCAATGCAGGAAAGGTAATCAAGCATACCGTTGATGGATCGCTTTCAGCAGGTGGTGCCAACAAATGGAACCAGACGATGGACCCGTTTACCGAACCGCAGATAAACAACGATGGGTGGCCGACCCTGAACGAAGTGGGTGCAGACAACTCCGGAAAATTCGGGATGTATCTCTGGCGGCCGGGAAGGACGCTGGAAAACTCGGTAAGCCCTACTGATGCCCCGGCAGCGCTCAGCCAGATCCTCGGGTTTGACATTACCCAAAAGACCGTGTATGGATTTACCGATAGTTCGATCGTACATGTGACCATTGTCCATAAACCCAGTGGGAAGTTCATCTACGATAAGGATGTGGAGGTGCTTTACTGATGAATGGAAATAATGATGCAGTCTCCCCGGTTATCGGTGTCATGCTCATGATTGTGGTGGTGATCATTATCGCGGCTGTTGTAAGTGGGTTTGCAAGCGGGGTTGTCGATTCGCAGAAGGATACCTCCCAGGCCCAGATACGGCTGGTCGGACCGGTCTTTGAACCTTACTGGAGCGGGCTTGAATTTGAGAACAGTGGCGGCGAGGATGTGGACATGCGGTACATGGGACTCCATGTAATGAACGGGAATACTCAGGCAGAGTTTACCTCCCGTGACCCGCTGGCAAAGAGTGTCAGTTCAAAATACATTCCCGGGGGCATGGCCTGTGATTATCCTGATTGCTGCCTGAGCAGTGAAATCCTGAAGCGATTCGAGAAAGTAGGGGACTCAACCCATGCCATGTATATCGTTGCTCCTGGGGAACGGTTCATGGTCTATGCAGATTCCTTTTATACCAACAAGGACCGGCAGTACCTCGGGTTCAAGATTTACCGGGACGGGATAGATTACACGAGTGTCGGCCTGTTTTCAGGAAACCTCAAACAGTATACCTTGTATGATACACGAAGCGGCAAAATTTACGCATCCGGGGACCTGTATTTCCCCTATGAACGGTGAGAAACAGGGGGGTAAAAAATGAAAAGTACCAATTATGAAGAGGCTGTTTCACCGGTCATTGGCGTCATGCTCATGATCGTGGTTACTATTATCATCGCTGCGGTCGTAAGCGGGTTTGCAGCAAATCTTTCAGGAAATACAGAACAACCGCCGCATGCATCAATCAAGATGGCAATTACCTCAAATGGCGGTCCTGACCACGACCAGTACATTGTGACATTCAAGCACCTGGGGGGGGACTCCATTCCGACAAAAGATGTCAGGATTGTCAGCAGGTATACCAGCCCGGGCGGTAAGCCCTATGCAAAGACGCTGATCGCTGCCCAGCAGAGCAGAGGGGGGTGTGATATATATGGCACCGGTACCATGGTCCGTATACCCTTTATCAGCGATGTGATCACGGGAGGCGGTCCCGGAAATCCTGCATCGGACTTTGGGAATTTTACATTTAAACCCGGGGATCTCCTTTCAACAGGGGCATCCGCATGTACCGGTAATTCTCTCAACACCGGCCTGTTGTCCTTTGATGTTACCGATCCTGGCATCGGTTTTGCGCGAGGAAGCGAGGTGGAATTTACGATTGTCCATATCCCAAGCGGGGTGGAAATTGCCCATGAGAAGGTGATAGTTGAATGAAATCCATGAATGAAACAGCAGTTTCTCCGGTTATCGGTGTCATGATGATGATTGTCGTGACCATCATCATCGCGGCAGTCGTCGCCGCATTTGCCGGGGGCATTTCAGCAGATGAGAAATCCCCCCCGTCACTTACCCTGTCGTGTTCACCGGTCATCCAGGGTATTTCTGATACTGATACCTCAAACATGCAACCTGACCCCGGGAGCCTGGTTGCAAACAACGGTCTGGTATGCACCCACACGGGGGGCGAGGGTTTTTCCCTGCACGATATTGCCGTCCAGCTCCAGAGCAGCGACACATCGATTACGATCGATCTCACCAAAGTGCTCAATACGACTGGTTCGTGCGTGGATTCCAATGATCGTAACCTTATGCACACCAGTAACAACGAACCGACCTACATTTACCGAATTGGTGGTGGTACCGGGGATTTCATCAAGCCGGGGGATAAGTTCATGCTTGTTGCCGACAGCTGCCGCATCGATCCGGATGGCGCAAAAGCAATCATCTGGTTCCCGGTTGATTCAATCGGCAGTTTCGATGCGTACCTGTATACGCAGACTGAGTATACGATCGTGCACAAGCCCAGCGGAAAAGCGATCACCACGGGATTATTTTCCCTTCAGTAATTATCAAAGGCGGGTACATCAGTTCCGCCTGGTTTTTTTATTTTTTATACTAGAAACAGCCCGGCTCATGAAAAACCGGGCACAGTTCCAGCCCGGGATTGTACACGAATTCTTAAATCAAAAATAGATTTTCTTAACTCTAAACTATTTACGCGACACCCTATAATCATGGGGATACCTGGGATCCGCTGGTGAGATCCATAGAGTGTGCACGACCTGCAAAACCGGCGGATGACCCGGTCGGGGAGATCCGTAATCTCGAAAAGAAACCTGGTGTGACCCTGGTTGCCTATAGAAGATTCATTCTTATAAAAAACTCAAGGCAGCAGAGATCTCAAAAATCCAGGCTATGGAAAAGGAGACCGGTACAATTCTCGTTGCGTACGAAGCGTAACACCGGATTTTGTCATGAAAATTTTGAGTTTTGTCGACGATACTCAACTCAACCGGAAATTGAATTTGCAAAGCAAAATTTTCATTGCTTGGGTGCGAAGTCTTTGACTTCATGCGGGTTTTTTTAGTAAACAATGCCGTGCTGGGGTGTATTCAGGATTCCGGTACCTGCCGGCATGAGTGGTAAGTGGGGTGGGTATGGATTGGATACCGGCACCATCGCAAGGCAGTGAAGAACCCGGGATGGATCGTTCCAACTCAAGATTTTTGAAAAAATGCATATCCGGCTAATTCTCAGGACTACAAACATGTGATGGTACCGCGATCATTCCTGAACTGAGGACATGCTGTGAACGGGTATCGATGATCTGGTAGGTCAGGTATTCGCTGGACCCGATAGTAAACCGATTCGATGGCGATGTACCCCAGAACACGTTGTCATCATTGCAATCGTCTGCATTGAGTACAAAACGGCCGCCGACCCGCACACGCGTATCATCATCCCCGTATCCCACGATATACCCGGATTTTTGGCGGTTGCTGATGATCGTACGGTCACGCGATGACGACCGGTTTCCGAGGACGATCTCGATCTCGTTGAGATTTACCGGATCCCCGCTGAGATGATCGAAAACCAGGTAGGGTGCTGTACCTGAAGGAACAAATTCCGAGCAGACGATATTTGCCTGTATCATATCCGTACCGGTGTCCAGGGAAAATCCGCTGGCAAATGCCGCGATGATCCCGGCGACAATGATCGTGATGGCAAGGATGAGCATCACGCCAAAAACCTCTGATATCGCCCGGGTATGCCAGGTCTCCGTGAATCTCATTTTTTACTCTCCGATGAGCATAGTGGATTTCAGGATAACTATCCCGCTGGGCCGGTGGACGATATCGATTTCTACCGGGGTATTATTCGCGACAAGGCTGTCAAGTTCATCCGTATCCACTAACCCAAGGAATTTTGCGGTAGCTTCCCGGTCCCAGGTTCCTGCGATGGTTCCTGTTTTCCAGACCGATGAGCCAAATTCACGGGTGGTATCCATCCCGGACCGGGACTCGTACATCACCGGCAGTCTTACTGATTCTGATGCCCCACTGAGTGTCACGCGCTCCTCATCAGGGCGCTGTACATGCCTGACCATCTTCCCGTCAGGATCTTTTACCCATGTGACAATTTCAAGATCTTCCGTGCGGAGCATATCTCCCCCGCGATGCTCAAAGACAATATCGCCATCGCTGCCGCTACGGATCACAATGGTTGCCTGCGGGCTTTTTTTCAGATCCCCGGTCGAACCCCCGACAAATGCCGAAAGGGTTGCTGCGATAATGATCGTTACGGTGATCATCAGCATGACCCCGATGACCGGGGAGACGGCCTCTTCCTGGTGCGGGTATCCCTGCAACCTGCTGTTTTGCATCCAGTACAGTAATGCGACAGGTAAACTTAACTTTTGTTATAGCAATATTACTTGTGTTCATGTGCTTTGGGATGCAGGGTTCCAGAGTGCATCTATTACGGGAGCAATAGTCTGTGAACCGTTATGGAAATCATCCAAGACAAGTGGGGATCCCGGGTCCATTACTGACCAGCGAAGATGCCCTGTCACCGGTTGTCGGCGAAATGCTCATGATTGTTCTTGCGATACTGCTGGTGTCGCTTTTTTCCATGTCGCTTACAGGACTGCTCCCTTCCGGGAGGGATTATGCGATCGATATTACCCATAACGAGAGTACTGACGGCAAGACTCTCTTTCTCTGGCATAAAGGAGGGGACTGGGTGGAGACGTCCCGGCTTGAAGTCATGATCATCCAGGGCAGGACAACCCGTACCCTTACTGTAAAAGATCCGGGTTTCCGCCTTGTGGATATCACAGGCGGTGAGGACAGCAGGACATTTGACCTGGGGGACCATATCGAACTGGACCTGGGTGCATCCGATCCATCCTTTTCTGTGGGGAAGGGAGATGTAATCCGGCTGGTGAGTTCGCGCAATGTCATTTTCTCCGGGACTGCACATCGGGAATAAGCTTTGGATGAGGAGACGATCGGGCATATTTTCCCTGTTCATCCCCTTCCGCTGCCGGTCTCCGGGTTAATTGAGAACAGTGGCCGGAAATTATTTAAAATGCGACCCTGTATAAACCACCGGACCTTATGGCCGGGCTGCCGATGGCTGACCTGAAATAAGGTGAATGAATCCCGTTTATATGCCATGGGAAACGTTTTGGCGTTGATACCGGATGTTCCCGTGTTTTTTTCCTGAATCGGTTTTCGGGCTTTTTTCACACAAATGTTATTGAGGCCCTGCAGTGTATGTTGTGTGTGGGTGTATCCGGTATGACAACAATACAAGTAAGCGTCATCGATGACTGCCACCCGGAACCTGAACAGGAGAACTCTGTCAAAACCGGAACCGTTTTCATAAAAAATTGCTGAAAAAAGCCAATAAGCCCCCTGCGGGGTGCCGGGGGATATGATGCTGATAGTGCAGATTTTTGTAGAAAACCTGCGAAAATCAAAAAGCATTGAGCCGGTATGAATTCTTTTCCGGTACAATTATCTGTGTCAGTCTCCTGCCGGAAGACCTTTCCCGTTTCCGGACCCGGGCCGTAACACTCTGCGGGAAAACCCGGTAGACTTCTGTGACCCGGGTTATGCGGTATGACACCGCTGGTGCCACGCCATGAGGTCTCCGGCATCCAGGTAAAGGGTATTCTCGTCGTTTTCCAGCTTTACGGGCATGGGTGAAAACGATCGTGCGACAATGCAATAATATTCTTTCCGGGATTTGTCCATCCAGGGTACCGCTGCCGCTTTCTCCTTGAGCCGGGCAAGAAGTTTTTCCGCATTCACGTGATCCTGCCATTTGCATTCGCAGAACAGGATGGATGCGCTCTCATTTTTCAGGGCGACAAGATCAATTTCCTCACCTTTGTCCCACCAGTTCCCAATCCTGTCGAACCTGAAGGGGAGAAGTCCTTCGTGGTTGAATTCGCACAAGAGATCCCCGACCATGGATTCAAACGCTTTTCCAACGTACCGGGCAAACTGTGGCTGGATGTCGGTCTGGAGGACCAGACCCCCCTCTCCCCGTTCGATGCGTTCAACGTTTGGATGGACAAAGCGGAACCAGAATGTAAACAGGTTGTCCGATAACCGGTACAAACCTTTCCGGCTCCGCTGAGTTTCGGTAACGGGAATTTTCCGTTCGACAAGCATGAGGTCTATGAGGATGGAAAGATATTTGGTGATGATTCCCTTGTCAAGGCCGGTATCGTTCATAATGAGGCCGATACGGTTGTTTCCCTTTGCAATGGAGAGGAGGATGGAGAAATAGTACCTTGGTTCGTTGAGTTCCATGCGCAGGACAAATTCTACATCTTTAAAGAGGCTGGCATCGGTGGAGAGGATCTTTCTGGTAATATTCTCAAAGACCTCCTGCTGTTTATCGATCGCCATGATATAAGCCGGCGTCCCGCCAAACACCGCGTAATATTCTACTGCCTGCGTGAAGTTCCCGATATAATCCAGCACATCCGCAAAACGGAAACCGTGCAGCAGGATCTGTCCCGTACGCCTGCCATATAACGGACTTGAATGCTGCATGGTATACTGTTCCATCATGGAAATGCTGGATCCTGACAATATGAGGACAATGCCGGAGTCTTTCAGCCGGGTATCCCAGTATTCCTGGATGATTGACGGGAGGGAGGAATCTTCCTTGACCAGGTACGGGAATTCGTCGATTGCAATTACCCGGCGCTCCTTTGTTTTAGTGGCGAGATAGGCAAAAAAACTGTCCCAGCTGCCAAACGGGCTTTCTTCTAAAAAGTCGTCATGAAAATAACCTGCACAGTCCCGGGAAATTTTTTTCAGCTGCAGATGTTTTGATTCCTCCCGGGCGAGAAACCGGATTCCCCGCGTGGTTTTTAAAAAATGTTCAATCAGTTCACTCTTCCCGATTCGTCGTCTTCCGTACAGGATAATGAACTCCGCACCGGGCCGTGCGTATCTCTCATTGAGCACGGCGAGTTCCTCCTTGCGGTCAATGAAGATACTCATAAGTATTATACTTATAAGTATACTATTTAAATTTCCCGGGTCTCCTGTGGATCACCTCTCTGCAGGGTCACATGAGCACGGGAATGTTTGTAAAATCCATCTTGTTCCGGGTCACGAGGGATCTATCAAGGGATACTGCAGCAATTGGTGCCTGCACCGGTCACGTGATCTATTTTCCCGGATATTTTGTTTCCCCCCTAAGGATCCAGCCCGTGTTTGTTCCAGCCCGGCAGACTCTGGTACCCGGCGGTGCAATACGTTCGCTCAGGTTTATCCCGGTCACATCCCGGCTGAGCTAACTTAAAATAATTTTAGTTATAACAACTCAGTTTGTTTAAGCCCGGATATATACTTGCCATTGTATCCTGTCTTAAGCAGAAAAAAAGGAAAAGTGAAACCATGAACACACAACGAAGTCTTGCAGTCATCGTTGCTGCATGTATGCTGCTCGCACTTGCAGCTCCGGTTCTCGCAGCTGAAGACTACCCGCATCACGCGCAGTTCATTGCGTACAATGATCCCGATGCGCTTGCACATGCGGCATCTCTGTTGACCGGCACGCCCGGGTATACGTACGTGAACCCGGCAGCATTAACAAGTGAGAAAACGGCATCGAAAACATCCATCGGGATAATGACCACCCCGCTTTCGACCGACTGGCCGCAGTTCCATTACAATGCGGCCCACACCGGGACGTCGCCATCGACCGGACTCCCGTCAGACAATACAACGGTCTGGTCGGCGAATATCCAGGCCATCGGGACGATGAACCCGATCATATCCAATGGGAAGGTGTTTGTCCTGACCGGGTACGCAGGCTTCGATGAACCTACAGCACTCACCCAGATCAACCTGACCTGCATGGATGAATCGACCGGCTCGGTCCTATGGAACTTCCCGCTGCCGCGTACTGTCCACTACGGATCGTGGTCATCGCCTGCAACCGATGGCGATTACGTGTATGTTTCATCGGACAACAAGCACTATGCCGTCGATTATTCCGGTAATGAGGTCTGGAACTTCACGAGTTTCGAGGTTAATGTAAACGGCGGCCCGTCTATTGGCGGGGACAATGTGTTTTTCAGCGACTGGGGCGGCAACTACTACAGCCTCAATAAGGCAACCGGTTCTCTCAACTGGGTCTTTAACAATTCCGATACAGTATCATTCGATATGCAGTACTCCCAGGGTTCGCCCGCATACGATGCTGCGGATAATTCCATCTATGTCACCGGGTATACCTACAGTGGCGGGTCAGGCGGACCCGGCTCGCGTGGCTACCTGTACAAGGTAAATGCATCCGGCGGCGAGGAATGGAGCGTCCAGAGTAACCAGGGCGAAAACTTCTGCGGCTCTGCGGCTTTCGACGGGAGCCAAGTTTACGTAACCTCGTACAATTTCAGCGGAGACGGCAGACTGTATGCTTATGCCAAAAGTAATGGTGCCGCACAATGGAGAGGAAATTTCCCATCAATCGAACGCACTGATGCGACACCGGCAATTGTCAATGGTCTCGTCTACGTCACCGGTGGCTGGAATGGCGGTTATTACGGCAGTGCAGAACCGGGTGTCCGTGCCTACTATACCAACAACGGTACGCTGAAATGGAGTCGCATCAATCAGAACATGGGAGGCTGGACAGATTCCGCATCTGTAGCTGACGGCTATGTTTACGTCGGCAAAGAGTCCGGGGATAATTCCCTCTACTGCTACAATACCACCTATGCCCTCAATGTAGCGACCGGTGCAACCGAATGGTTCTACCCGCAGGGTGGAGCAACCGCTGCAATCGCGAACGGGAAAATGTACACGATCGGGAACAACGGGTACCTGTACAGGTTCGGTTAACCGTCAAGAGCACTATCGTTCATTCCTTTCCCTCCAGGAAAGGAAATCCTCACTTTTTTGGCATTCTTTTTTGTTGGATCCGTTTTTTTTTAAAAAGCACAACCCGGGTGAGCATGCCAATGAAAAGCCGGGTTTTATCATCTATACCCGTACGGTTTTCGCGCAACAGGTTACCGGCCGGTCCCGGACTACGCGGAGAAGGGAATAATCCCCGGTGCAGATGAATCTGCGATCATTTCGTTCCCAAAATAAAATCGGTATACCTAAATAATGTGCGGATACATCTCCTCAGGACACAAGCTCATTTGTTTAAACACAAATAAGCTTGTTTTTATTGGGAGCAGTCAGGGAAGATGAATCTATGGATGCGAACAGATATGCGAATACCGATGCGGTCTCCCCGGTAATTGGCGTGATGCTGATGATCGTGGTGACCATCATCATTGCTGCGGTTGTCTCCGCTTTCGCAGGGGGGTTTGCGGATGCGCAGAAGAAAACACCCTCCGCCCGGATCGATGTGCAGCTCAAAGAGAATCAGGATATATCCGGTACATGGTATTCCCAGGTGGTCTTCACGCACAAGGGGGGAGACCCTCTCCCGACGCGGGACCTGCGGATCGTTACCTGGAACCAGAGCGGTGTCAAGAAAGTGACGGACGGAAGCCTGGAGTCTGCGGATTACCCCTGTAAGCTTGTGAATGGGGCATGTGACCCGGTCAACCTGTTCGGGAACACAACATGGATGAACGGGGATATCCTTGCAACCCTGGATGCCGGTTCTACCGCAAAGATTCTCGGTTCGGGAACCCCTCTTTACAAAGGAAAAACCATAACCGTGGATATCGTGTACATCCCGTCGAACGAACTCCTCTTCCACAAGGAAGTGATGGCATCGTGAGAACGACAGGATGGATCAACGATCCTGCTGTATCCCCGGTAATCGGGGTGATGCTGATGATTGTGGTGACGATCATCATCGCCGCGATTGTCTCCGCTTTTGCAGGGGGCCTCGCTGGTGAACAGGAGACGGTGCCGGTCGCACAGTTCGATATGATGTTGTTTTCCTCTTTTCAGGATGAGGGTGTAAAATCCGGCGGACAATCATTCTCCGTTGGTGGAACATCGTATCCTGTTTACGGCGGGGTTCCGCACTTTATGGTAATCATGAAAACCGGGGAGCCAATCCCTACAAAAGACCTGAAACTGGTTACCTACCGGACTGCTTCGAATGGATCGGTCCTGAAACACGAATATACCGGGGAGTCTTTTGCAGGTGAAGGGGGCCTGTACTGGGATCTTCCGGGACACAAGGGAACATCTATTGAAACGAGTGAAGACACCTGGGGCGGGGGAAACAGCATCATCCATCCCGGAGAATTATATCGCGCCCAACCTGCAGCACCGGTGGACAAGGTGCTTGGAGTCGGGGTTTCCAGCCTGCCGGTTGGGGAATCAATCGAGGTGACTATCGTGCATGTACCGACCAATACCATCATCTGCCAGCAGGTGGTGACCGTCCAATGAATCCGGTAGTGAGAAACGATCATGCCGTATCCCCGGTAATTGGCGTAATGCTGATGATCGTGGTAACGATCATTATTGCCGCCGTAGTCTCCGCGTTTGCCGGGGACTTTTCCGGATCTGATAAGAAGGCGCCCCAGGCAGTCATATCCGCAGAAGTCCTGCCATGGGTCGATGTACCCGCAGGCAACAGCACCGGCATACTCTTCACGGAAAAATCCGGGGACTATATCGATCTCAACGAGGTGCAGGTCGTCCTTGCCTGTGGTGACGAATCGATACGGTTTGCCGTATCCGGAAGCGACACGACACCGTATGGTGAACCCATCCATTATCCTCACCTCTGGAAGGTAGGGGCTGCCACGGGATCCAATCATCCGGATCGCCAGATCAACACCGGCAACCAGTTCATGCTGTACGCGGATAACGACGGGAATGGTTATGGTGTGCTCGGCTGGGAAACCCCCTCGGAGTTCTACCTCAAAGACACGACGATCTGTACCTACCGGATTATCGATACCACGAGCCAGCAGACTATCTCAGGAGGAATGATTGACCTATGACACGGAATGAACACGCAGTATCCCCGGTGATCGGGGTGATGCTTATGATTGTCGTCGCCATCATCATCGCTGCGGTCGTCTCCGCATTTGCAGCAGGCACGGATATGACGAAACGGACCGGGCCTTTGGCAGCATTGAGTTCAGAGATTAGGTACTCAACCGTACCGCAGGAGGTTTCCGTTTCATGGGATACAGAGACATTTGTGCCCGGTCATGCTGCTGTTGATTGTAACAATATCCCCAGCAGTGGAGATGATAATTCGGAGTTTTGTGCCAGTCTTATGGGGACTTTTGATCTTGAGGGAGTGACAACTTCTCAATGTAGTTCTGAGGCTACTATTTATTATGGGGGGCCTTATGATGGCTGTATTTATGCAGGTGGTGAAGACACGATAGTGACGACACCTTACAACAGTGATACGTACCTTGCCAACAAGGACGGCCTCCTTTTTACCAGCAATGGTGGGGATGCCATTGACCTGAAAGATCTGGAAATGACGGTCAGGTACTATAATCTCGCTTCCACGGTGTATTACAGCGATGTTAAAAGTTTTGCCCCCTCGACTATCCCCACTGGTGCTGTCAATGTTGCGGGTTCTGTGGAGGAGTACGAGTCTCTGGGAACCAGGTATTTTGTCAAAGTGAATGCGACCAGCACCGAAGATACGATCATAAGGCCGGGAGACCAGTTCATGTTCCTTGTCGATCATCTGGATAAACACAACCAGTTCGATCCTACTCACTGGGCACTCTCATCAACGCGAAGCGACGGGAATGCTGGAGCCAGTATCGGGATAGATACGCGTACTGGCCAGATGGAGTGGTGGCTGACCCATTCCCCGTCGGGCAATACGCTCGCGCACGGGAAGTTCGAGATTCCCAATACCTGAAGAGAAACAGAGTGCAGGATACAACAATATACAAGGTGAAAAAAATGAAGCAAAATGAAAATGCAGTATCGCCAGTCATTGGCGTAATGCTGATGATCGTCGTCACGATTATCATTGCCGCGATCGTCTCCGCATTTGCCGGGGACATGAGCGGTGGCCAGTCCACCGCACCGGTGGCCTCGATCTCGTGCAGTATTGTGAAACCCGATGCCGACAACGCAACCCTTACGATGACGCATCTCTCCGGTGATCCCATCAATACCCGGGACACGAGGATCATCGTGAGCTACAAGGATGCGAACGGCAACCCGAAGCAGACAAGGACATCGGGCAGTTCGGTCTCGATCCTCAATTCTGCCGGCACCGCTGTATCCGTGACGGTCCCGTACCTTGCGGATCCCCGGGTCGGAACCCTTGATTCAACCGGTGATGACCTGACCGCCATCAACTACGGCAAATACGTCTGGAACACCGGCCAGATCATCACCACCGGGAATGCAGCAGGGTTTGCAGCCATTCTCGGGGTTGCTCCTGCTGATGTGAATATCGGCGACACCTTCACCATCCAGCTGGTGGACACCAACAGCCAGAAAACTCTCTGGGAAAAGGATGTGAGTGTACGATGAGCCGCATACAGCACAATGAATCCGCAGTCTCGCCGGTCATCGGCGTGATGCTGATGATTGTTGTCACGATCATCATCGCGGCTATCGTCGCCGCTTTTTCCGGTGGTATCAGCTCGGACCAGAAGAAAACCCCGAATGCCGTGTTCGTTATTGCCGGTGTGAGTACGAGTGGCAACGGCACGGTCACCTTCCAGCAGACCGGCGGCGATGAACTCGCGCTCGACGAGATCCTGTTGCAGCTTGAGTACAACGGGCAGAGTATCACGCTCTCCAATGCGGACAGGATGACCAGCGGGGGTCAATATCTCACGGAAGTCGGGGGAAGTTCTGATGGCTATATCACCGCAAGCGACCGGTTCACCCTCTCTGCGGATACCAACACTGATTCGCAGTTCAAATACTATCCTGATGGGGCCGCAGCTGATTTCGTGATCCCGTATAACGCCCACGTTTCATACATGATCATAGACAAGACCAGCGGCAAATCGATCCAGACCGGGGAATTCGTCCTCAGGAACTCTTAATTTTTTACTGCCCGGATGGCTGGAACCTCTATCTCCTGATCGGTGGCGGTATGAAGATACCCGTGTTACAACCCGGCGAAGAATGGCTTGTTAAGTCCCCTGATGTGTACGTCAAGTCCCTCCGGTTTACTGCGTGCCTGACTTCGGTCCGGATCATCCTGATCAGTCCCGACAACGACATGATCCCCGACCGGGATCTCGCGCTTGTGTCCGTGGCGGGAATCGATTTCGGGGAGAGCCATACGGGCGAGCCGTACCTGGTCGTTCTTGCCCGCACCCGGGGTGGCGCAATGAAACGGCTGGTCCTGACCTTTGCTGGCCGGCCCGGTATTTCCCGCAAAGGGGAGCGGGATTCGTGGATACAGTGGATCTCCCGTTACGGACAGCTCCATGCTTCGTCAACACCCGGATCCCCGGTCATGGACCCGGCACCGGGACAGGCACGGGCGGATCCTGTGGTTGATCCCACCCCATGGTTTCCCGGTAATCCCGGCACTCGCGTGAACGGATCGCATGCAAGGGAGAAAAGCCGGATCGTGCCCTCTTTCATAGGGATGAGCAGCGACGGGGACAGCCGGGGTCCCGGTGCGCCGGGCTCACCAGCAGTGAGGGGAACAAATGCCTCTGATATCGCGGTACAGGAGATTCCCCCGCCCATCATGCCGGTGCCTCCTGCCGCGCCGGCCCCCGTTCAGGAAAATCCCGGAGTTTTTGCCTCTTTCTTCTGCATGGCATGCGGCAACCGCGTTCCTGCCGGGGCAAAATTCTGCAACCGTTGCGGAGCGACCGTGATCCCGCCCGGCAATGAAGTCGTGCGCTCGCCGTGGGATCCTGGTACGCCCGTTCAGGATCCCGCCACGCTTGCCGCCCGGTGGGGTGTGCCGGTTGCACCTGGCCAGGTATCTGTACCTCCGGGATATTATGCGAATGGGCAGTTTCCGGCGGCCGGGCAACCGGTGGCAGCTTCCTTTCCGCAATACCCGCCCGGTGCAGGGAGAGTTCACCCGGAACAACAGATGCACGTCCCCGGTTCCGGTTTCCCTGTCCGGACAGCGGCCCTTGTTGCCGTCATTATCGTCTTTGCCGGTATCATGGCAGCTGCGACCTGGGGTCTTTTCCCCGGCTCCGGGATTTTTGGGGACCCGTCCGCTGGCAGTGCGACTGATGATCGTGTGGTTGATGACCGTTCACCGGTTGCAGCGGACAACAATCTGCAGGAGGTGGCAACCCTGGCACCGGATGCTGAGTCTTCTGATACATCCGGCACATCCACGGCACCATCTGCATTAGGGACCACGTCCATTTCCATACCCCCAAGCGGAACCTACCTGCGGGTAGCAGGACCCGGTACCTGGGAAGGAACCTATGGGGCGATTCCTGCGATATGGGCGGTGAGGGGAACCGGCGAGAAAGTCTATGAAGTGGACGACAGTTCGGGATCGTTGAGTGCCAGTTTCCTGAAATCGGATGTATCTGCAAGTGACCTGGTGGTCGAACTCTACAAGGATGGCCGGGTTATCAAGAGCGGGAATACCGCAATTCCTTCGGGATCGGTAACCCTGGTGGCGGGCCTGTGAGTCCCGGGTGCTGGAAGGGGACCGGTGCCATGTCCCGTGGCAGTCATCCCCGCAAAGGGGTACGCGGCCTTTGTTTGCCGGGTGATATCCAGCCCGGTTGTGTGGAATCCGGTCACCAGCAGCCGGATAATCCTGCCACTCCTTGCAGGGTTCCGGATCAGTACGAGCAGCATGAAGAACCGGAATTGTACGATGTATGGAAGAAACTCCTGGATCATGCCGGGACCTGATGATGGGAGAAAACCTGTAAACGCAGTCGGCATCCCGCAGAAGACGAGCCATACGGGTACCGGGCTTCCGGAATACCGGGGAGAAATAACCCGGTATCCGTTGATATAACCCGGGTGCATGGATACGCCGCCAGAAAAAAAGATCCCGCTATCCGCGTTCCGGTGCCCGAAACCCTGCCCGGTCATGGGTTCGTGCGGGTAAAAAATCGGGGCGGTTTCCGGGGCCGTAATGGCCATCCGGGGGCATCGTTTCCGCAGTTATTTTGCCAGACGGGGCTTGGATCGTGGAGTTTTTTGGGAACCCTCCAATCCGGGCGTTTTAAGGGCTTTTTTTTACGTGGTCAAAGCAGGAATATCTAAATCGGAGGCCTGTACAGGCCCGGAATAGTGTGGACCGGCAACAACTCTTTTTATGTATATCCATTAAGACTCTGGTTTTGGAAACAAATAGTAGTGTGATTTTCCTTTGCTGTGAACCAGGACCACGTATTCTCATTTTCCCTTGAGTAAAAAAACCAAAAAGCATACTATTGGACTGAAACGGTTATCTCAATCCTGTGCAGGACAAGAGTCACCGGGTGGTCCTCGCTGATGAAGTCAAGACGGTTCTGCGAGGAGTCGTACGTGACAGGGTCGTCCCCACCATCCCCGTTAAACTGGTCTGCAATCCCCGAGAGGGAGGTTTTGGTTTTCCCGGTGAGCGGAGTAACAAACGATCCGGCAGAGGAGTGTTCAGGAAAACTGACTTCAAACGATGATATTTCCCGGGTCTCCGTTGTGATGTTGGATCTGACCCGCAGCACGCACGCCCCGTTCCCGCTCGCCTCCGTCCGCTCTCCTGGCCCGATCGTTACTGCGGTAACGTCCAGACCCCCAAGATAACCCGCCGTCGTGTTCGGGGTTCCGGAAATTTCCAGGAACGAACCTGCATATCCTGTCCCGCCGTTCATTCTGCCCATCGAGGAATTCATGTCCTCCATGGTGAAATACGACAGGGGAGTACTCCTTTGGCCCTTGGTGACATTGAGATACCCGTGCTGCCATGAATACCCCTGCTCTTCCCAGTACGAGAACGAGGTACCGTACCTGACATTTACGATTGAATACCCGGAAGACTCCGTGTTGTCCGTTATGGTGAACAGGAGTTCGGGTTCACCTACGGACAATGTCCCGCTCGTTTTTTCCGGGCTTAAGAGGATATCCCCTCCCCCGAGCGGGATCATTTCCCCGTATGAAGCGTCTTTTTTTTCCGAGAGAATATGCTCCATATCGTTATCGAACCGCATGAACGCCTCCTTCACGCTTGAAATCTGCCCGATCTCCGCCTGCTGTTTGAGTGCCGGCAGGTACGTGGTCGCATAGAGCGACAGGAACGTCACGATAACCGCCAGCAGGAGCATCAGGGCTACAACCGACGCGACCCCTTCATCATGGTTCACCCGTTTCACAACCCCGTTCATACCCGGCCGCTTCACGCCGATCCGCCTTACTTCCTGTTTCATCCGGCTCATCCACCAATCCCACAGTTTTTTTTAGAGAACATACACGAACACGATAATCGAAGCCACGAGAAAAACGATTGTGTGTTTCAGGCCGCTCATCAGGTTGTTCGAGCTCAGTTGCCCGGCCATAAGCCCGGAGAAACCCCCGATAATAATTGCCACCCGGAACATATCCCGCACGTTTCCCGCGATATCGAACTTCACGTTCATCTTTGCAAAACTTGCCACGAACGCATCGTTGAGCTGGAACGAGCAGTACAGGTAAATCCCAAACGAGAGGTAGATGACTGCAAGGTACACGAATGCAACATTGAACCGCTTGGATTTCATCCTGAGGTAATGGTCGAGGTCGCTGATCGCAATTGTCAGGATTTCGCGGAGCTGGTCGGTGATCTCGCTTGCCTTGATGATCAGGGAGATCGCCCGTTTGACCGACACGAGGCCGATACGCTCCTCCATGCGGATAAGGGCACTGGACGTGGAGGCACCCCATTTCAGTTCTTCGGAAACTATCTTCAGTTCGGAAGAAAGAACCCCCATCTTGCTTGTTGAGACGATATTGATTGCTCCCTGGAGCGTCATACCGACATCTTTCATATCGGCAATGTCCCGCAGGAATTCCGGCATCTGTGCCTCGACCTTGTTGACATAGAACCTGCGCGATTCGTAGGCAACCATCAGCGGCAGGATAAGGACAATCACGAGAATACAGATCAGTATTTCCAGGGTATATTCCGGGAATACCGATGAAAATATCCGGGACAGGTATGTGAACAGGACCACGAGGGAGAGCAGCATGCCGATGAAGAGCCCGATGGAATAATCGGATATGAAATACCGGAACGGGTGCCGGAGAATATCTTCCATTTTAAGTCGTTTTTTCCGCTCCTCAATTTTCCTGATGAATTCGGGATCGGATTCCGCCGCATCTTTCGCTTCAAGGATCTCGTCGTTGAACTCCGTCTCTCTGGTCTCACCGCGGGAAATCTCCAGGCTGTCGGCCGGAAGGATCACGTACAGGATAAAGATGAACACAAGGGCCCCCAGGGGAAGGCCAAGGTACATCAGGGGCATGATTCCTGCCATCTGGCCCCCGTGGCCGGAGAGGTTCTGCGCCACCAGCATGATGATGATGGCAATGGGGCCGGCAACAAAGACCGTGACATAGATCTCGGCGAGCATCTCCATGATCTGGAGCGTTGCCTCCAGCTCCTGTTTTGCAAGCTCGCGGTAACTGTCGGATCGCGAATCAAAAAAATCCTTGAGGTTTCCCCCGGTACGGTAGACGAGTGCAAGGTCGTTGAGTAGATCGGCAAATGTTTCTGAGGGGGTGATCTCCTGGAGCCTTCGCATTGCAGTCAGGAGGTCTTCGCCAAAAATTTCCACATCGCGGACAATCATGCCGCATTCCCGGGATACTTCACCATACAGGGCCTCGGCTTCAAAAACGTTTTTAAAAAGCGAGTAAAGAGTCACCGTAGTCGAAAGTGCCTCCATGTACGTTATTGCATAGGGGAGATCGATCTCTATCCTCGTTTTACGGCCCCGGGCAACAAGTGCCGGGTAGTACCAGAAACCAAAAAAGGCCACAGGCACGAGAATGAAAAAGATGAGGACCTGGGTGACCGCAAGGGGTAAAAACGGAATGAGGTTGATCCCGATTTCAAACACGGTAAGCAGGAGCTGGAGCAACAGGTACACGAACGCCACGAGCAGCGTGATGATGATGTCATACTGGAGAAATGCCGTGGTGGTAATCGGGATATGCGCACCTTTGAGGGACGTGTCGAGGCGCCTGATGTCGAGGACCCGGCTTACTGCTGTGATGATCTGCATTTTTCCGAATTTTTCCTTAATTCATTGATGAAATGGGATATCTCATCTATACGGGTGATCTTCAGGTCTATCATCCGGTCGAGGAGTTTTTTCCGTATCATGATCTGGGTCTCCAGTTCATCGTTATTCCACCCGTGACTGTAGGCAATGCTGTCGAGAACCGGGGATTTCCCGTTCACCCGGTCGAACTGATCGGTTCTCGCGTTCCATTCGAAGAGGGGAATCCAGCTGATGGTGTTCTCTTCAACAACCATCTCGTTGAGTGAGAGGCACCGCCGGAATCCCGCCCCGTCCTTATACTGCAATGCCTGGATAAGCATGAGATCGAGAGCCCCGAACATCACGGCAGGAACATTGATCGGATCATGGGTCAGCCGGTTGATTGCTTCCTTGACCCCTCCGGCATGCAGCGTTGAGTACGTGGTATGGCCGGTGTTCATTGCCTGGAAAAGTGTCTGGGCTTCGGCACCCCGCACTTCCCCGACAATGATATACTCCGGCCTCTGCCGCAGTGCTGTTTTCAATAGGGTGAACATGTCGACATCCCCGGCATCGAGGTTCCTGCCGCCCTCCCTCGTCCGCATCGGCAGCCAGTTCCGGTGGGGGAGCTGGATCTCCCGCGTGTCCTCGATCGAGACGATCTTTGTCGTCTGGGGTATGAAAAACGAGATAGCGTTCATGGTCGATGTCTTCCCGCTGGCAGTTCCCCCGACCACGATCATGCTCTTGTTGTTCTCCACGAGAAGCCAGATATAGGCCATGAGCTCGGCATTGTACGTCCCGATGGTGATCAAATCGACCGGTGTCATCGGGTCGGCCTTGAATTTTCGTATGGTGAACGAACTGCCCTTGGATGATATCACGTCGGTATAGGTGATCTGGGCCCGGGCACCCCCGGGAAGTGCAGCATCGACAAGGGGAGAGGTCAGGGACATCTGCTTATCGGCTTTCTGGGCGATTTTGAGAACGTACTTGTTGAGTTCCTCATTGCCAAACGTAATATTGGTCTCAAGGTTCGCAAACCTGCGGTGGTAGATGAATATGGGGATGCCTGCCCCGTTGCAGGTGATATCCTCGATCTGTTCATCGTGCATGAATGGATCGAGCTTGCCATACCCGGTAAAATTACGGTGGAGATAATACACGAGAATGCCGATCCGCTCTTCAGAGATTTCCGGATCAAATTCACGGATAATCCGTTTTATTTCGGTATCCTCAAGTCGGACCCGATCCCTCTTTGTCGGAGAGTCAAAGATCAGGACCGTCCTCAGGCGTTCGTACGTCTCTTCGAGAATAATGAGTTCTTTTTCCGAGACCCGGGGTTCGATGATCTCGTACCGGATATTCATCTCCCAGTCCCGGGTTATGCTCACATGTGAATACGGGGGAACCAGCCAGTACCGGTCCAGCATCCAGTCCTCGGCTACGCCTTCGATGGCCGGCAACGGGGGGAGTTCAGCGAAGGGATGATGATCCCTGAGGATCCGGTTGACCAGTTCGTCCGCAGAGGAACATTCCTCAGCAGAACCCGGTATCCGTGGTGTGTCCGCCCGTGTCTTCAGCACATCCATCAATCCCGTGGTAACCGATGGAGGCACTACGATCTCCTGGCGCTCCCCGGTCGGGACCGGCTTTTGTTTTCTGCGGTTGAATACCCGGTCAATGATCTGTTGCAACGGTTGGTTGTATTTCCCGGATGACAGAGGGGATTCTCCCGTGAATCCGGCTGGCTTAACACTACCGGAAGGCCCCTTCAGCAGGTTTGTCAGCCGGGAAATCATATTTTTCATCCTGTCATCACCTGGTCCGGATTTTTCCCATGCATCTGGATCGAGACCTCCGCAAGACAGTTCCTTACAAAAACCGCGATATAGAACGTCCCCGGTTCATAGTAATTGCGGTACTTGAGACCTTCCTGGCCGGTCGAATAGCCATATGAAAAGGTATCGAAGAGGCTCGCCGAATTGTTCTCCTTATCGACCTTGTAGACTGCAAACCTCAGGTCACTGAACGTGGACAGTCCGGGGACATCCATATCGGGAGGATTGGTCGGGATCGCCCGGTATTGGATTCTCCATGCGGAAGCAGGCGCGATATAGATCTCGTTTTGCCGGGTATAGAGGTACGGGTTTTCCACGATATTGTAATCGAGGACATCCAGGTACCAGTCCTGGTCATAGTACCAGGTAGACCGGTCGTACCAGATATCCTGCCAGTACAGGTTTTCCTGCTGCTGGTTCCCTGGCTGGATGTCATCGACTTCCCCGGACGGGACCGGAATGCGGAGCTCGTCCGTGATGGATCGTTCAAATGACGGCCCGGTTGTATTACCGGGGGCGGTGAGTGGTGACGGGGACCTGAGCGAGGGTTGCAGGGTCGCATCCATCCGGTCGTCGCGGTAAATCCGGATCTGGTTCCCATCCTTGATCAGGGTCGTGACGATGGTGGGCCGGGCTTTTGCAAGCTCGCCGGGAATTGTTCCCGGGAGAACTAAGGGGTTTGCCGTATCGATATAACTGAAGTACACCTGGTCGATCCACGAAACGTTCTCCATGACAAAATGATCCGGGGTCATGGTTGCGGGGGGATAAAATCCTTCCGTGTAGGTCATCGTGCCGGATCGGACATCCCACTCCGCAATCCCGGCAGGAAAGGACTGGTTGCCGGCATAGTAAATCGTGGTATTTCCCCGGAAAAACCCATCCGTGGGGTGGAATGTGCCCTCCCCGAAAACCCAGTACTGGCGGGTATCCGGAAAACAGGTGACGTTCCCGACCCATGTCGCATTTTCTGTAGAGTATTTCACACCCTGCACGCTCTCATCGCTGCGGATAGCGATCCCTTCGTACGGGTAGATGAAATATCCGCGATCGTACTGCTGGGGATAAATGAGCAGCGCTACCGGGTATCCCATCGCTTCGAGAACAGATCCCCCGAAGATCGTGACATCGTCCCGGGTCCCGGTTCCCTCGTAAAACGTCTCGTGGGGATAATTGTACGAAACGGGCGGCGGCTGGTTCCGGAATGTGCCGGCGGTGTTGTACTCCTGGAGGAAGGTAACGAGATTTGCGATCGTATCATAGTCTCCCCAGCCGCGCTTTTCGGATTCGGAAAGGAGATACCCGGCAATTCCCCGGGTGAGCCCGTCATCGCCGTCCGTTACGATGTAGCGCTGGAGCCGGTCGCCGGCAACCGTTGTTGTTGCCGTGCGGCTCCCAGCGGCCGCTGCCTTTGCCCTGAAGGATTCATATGTGCTGTTATACACCGTCTGCGTATACGTGAACGATTCGTTTTTATATGTCCAGTGTACGACCTGTTGTTTCTGGTCCGATCTGTTCGTTGCCGTAGCTAAATTTCGGGTTCCCCGATCGGGCTGTAAAGTGCCTTCAGTCAGGGGATCATACCCGGTATACCCGGAGGTCGTATTCGCTTCTGCCGGGATATGGGTCGCCCTGGTATCCGATCCAAACACTCCGGCCATCCTGAGGCCGAGAAGAGCCCCGGTCAGGAGCATAGCGGCAACCAGTACGATAATGACCTTATTGAGGAATCGCTGATCGATAATGATGGCCATGTTACGTGTCCCTCATATGGATGAAGAAAAGAATCACGCCTGCTACAGCCCCGATGACCATTACGGATGAAAACCCGGGACTTTTTGTCGCAGGTACCGGAGTGAGGGCAGACTGCGTGGAGAGAGGGGCGGCAGGTACCGGTGTCGTGACCCGGGTAACCGGGGAGGCCGTATTCTTTGCGGTAAACTCAGGCCCGACTGCCGGTTCTGCAATGCCGTTTTTCTTCCGGTAACCTTCTTCGTGCAGGACGAACGTAACCAGGGTCGTGTACTTGATATCCTCGCAGGTGACAACCGCCACGTATTCACCCGGCTTCATTCGCCCGGATGTTTCAGCCGGGATATCGAAGGATACGCTTCTCCGGGTTGTACCGAACTGGAGTGGATTAATGGTCCCTTCCGTGCTGAATATCTTGTACGTGCTCTGGGTTTTCCCGGCGTAATACATCTCGGAACTGTATACTGACAGGGTCAGCTTGTCGGCAGGGTGGCTGATCTGGTTGAACGGGTAACTGATCGACTCTTCCAGGTTTGTTGACCCGGTGATTTCGATGTCATCCCCCACTTCGTAATTCAGCACGGGATCGGGGTCGATAACCGCGGCCTGGATGGTAAAATCGTCCGTGAGAAGACTGTCATCGATGTCCGGGTTCCTGAGCAGGTCCAGCATCGCAGATAACGCATCGCTGGTCTGCATGGTCGTCAGGTCGAGCTGCTTGTTGCCGGAAGAGTTCACAAAAATTTTACTGAATGTGCCCGTATAATCGGAACCCTGGGCCGGATAAAAATCAAAAATATTGTTCTGCATGGGATGCTGGTAAATAAGGTAATAACCTCCTTCCGTGAGACTGTTCGTATAATTCCGGCCAAGGTTGATTCCCGAATATCCCGGGTAGTCGTGACCTCCTTTGACCAGTGCCTCCAGCTCTTCGGGGCTCGGGTTCGACCCGTCGACTTTCAGGAGGGGGAACTGCGTTATGCCGGTATACCGGTAATTCGTGCCGAGGATATACCAGCGGATCTTCCCGTAATATCCCTGCACGGCCGGGCTTCCCCGGGCAGTCCAGATGGAGACGAGATAATCCCCTTTTGCAAAGAAACCCGGGGCCTCTTCGGGAAACTTTGCATTGATGGACGGGCTGTTCAGGTCGATATCGACATAATCGTTCGCATTGCCATCTGCAAATGTACGGTTGATATAGCCCGTCGGGGTTGTCATGCCGAAAACCCGGTATGTGCCGGGTGCAAGCGCGGTTCCGACCGTCTCCCAGGGCCAGACGTTCTCCCCGTTGGGATCGACCGGGAAGACATCGAACGTTGCCTCGTCCCCGTCAGCAGCGCAGATCCCGGGTCTGCTTGGCTTTGCACCGTTCGGGCAGATGTTCGGGCCGGTGATGAACAGGTATACGGTCTTGACCTCGCTGCCGGGTTTGAGCGTTATCATGACCTTGTCCCCGATACAGAAGAATTCGTCTTCGCTGAGATCGGGTTTTTCCAGGCTTACCGAGGTGGTCGTACCGGTGCCTCCACCCACCCCGAGGGAGGTGGAAACCGACTGGGACGGGAGGTTGGTTTCGTATACCGTAAAATAAAAAGTACGGTACGTGCTGGAGAGGTCCCCCCCTACGCTTGGGACATGGACGGTAACGGAGGATATCCCGGTTGAATCCGGGTGCACCGTGACGTTATACTGGCTGGTGTAAATATCGTAGCTGCCGGTTGCCGGGAATTCCGGTTTACCGTCCATCAGCGTATCATCCACCACCGCCGTGTAGTGCGTGTAGGGCTTCCCGTAAATCCTGAGGGTCACATCCTGCCCCATCTGGGTACTTGAAGGGGAGAGGTTTGCAGCCAGGACAAATTTTTTGACCTGGAATGTCAGCGTTTTTATGGGAAAATCACTGGTTGCATCCAGCTGTGTCTGGAATTTCATGGAAAATGAACCGGCGAGCTCGCTGTCCCGGACATTCTGGTCCTGCATGCTGAATGCAAGGGTATTGTTGTTGAACGTGGGATTTTCCAGGAGGTTGCTTAACGATACGGGGTTACCTGCCGCATTTATCACACTCGACCATGTCCTGCTTTGGGACGAGAGTTCATATCTGTACCAGGGATTCGTAAAATTCCCGGAATTGAAATTGGTACTCTTCAGTTTGAATTGCACATCCATGTCGTAGGGGATCGTGGTGAGGGGTGTGTCTATCGAAGGAGGAGTAACATCGGTATTGACCGGTCTGATCTCGATGTCTCCTATTGTCGCATCGGCAATAGTAATTCGTGTCGTGCCCCATGTGCCGTCACTGTAATAAGGGTAGTAGTACCCCAGGTAGCCGTTGGCAGAAACCGGGTTTATCAGGATGGCATGGGAATCAAGTGTCTGGGGATTAGCGGGATTGGAACTTTCACCTTTGTAGGCCATATCGAACCCAAGAGTCGGATTCAGGGAATTTTTAAAAGCGGTAAAATTGAGATTTTGTTCGTAGTCAAAAACAGTATCTCCGGGATTAATTCCTGCGTTCAGGCCTTCGGGAGTGGCATACCTCGCGGAAACCGGCAGGCCGGCTACGCAGATCAGGATCAGGAACATGAAGCAAAACCTCCTGGTAACCCGCGTTTGTTCTGGTGGATGTACGTTCAGCATCTCGCCCCTGCTCCGAATTTCATGTCACGAAGACAATAGTATGAATGGAACCGGAAGAACAAAAGCCTATTTGTTTTAACTCAAATAAAGATGATTAATTTATATAGTTTGAATCCAACCTGTTTATCTGAGTACTCCGGATCCTGACCCTCCTGCATCATGGCCCGGTTGGTTCGTCAACCTGGGCTTAAGATAAGGTAAAGGGCATGGATGCAGTACAGGAAAACCAGAACCCTATACGAGGTAACCCATGTCAAAAATTATCGGAATCAAACCGCAGCCGGCAACCCGGCAGCTTATAGAAAAGTTTGAGGAAGAAGTGATGATCCGGCACAACAACCAGCAGCTTGTCGGAACCGTGTACGTGGATATGCAGGAAGACCGGTGGGCAGTAGCCTTTGCCTATAACTTCTCCCGCAAGCCCGGCCTGCACGGCCACGAGAACCCGCTCGAAGTCCGGTATTCCTGCCCGGTAACGGAATGCACCCGGGTGACGATGTTCCGTTCGGATGTCGGCGATGAGATGGTGCTTGAAACTGAACCTCTCCCGGATGCGGATGCGTTTGTCCGTTTTGCCCTCACGCAGGAGCGTTCTCTTGTTGGACGGGCGGCGTAACGGGAGGCATGACTACGGTTCCCGACTGTTCACGGGGATATTGTCGTGGCTGTGACCGGCCCTGCCGGATGGCAGCGAGATCGATACCTTGCCGGAATGCCAGCTTCCGGATTTCCCGGTGCCAGGTGTTGCCGGCCTACCCCCGGCCCGTAATCCGATAACCCTATGGAGTTTTTCCTGTGACCAGAACCGTACCACTTCTCATCTGTCTGACCGCTGCTGCGGTCCTCACCGTGGTACTTTGTACCTTCATCGGCCCTGCAGGATTCGGGTTCGTATCCACCGCGCCGGGTGCAGCTGACATAGTCGGGGGCATCCGGCTTCCACGGGTCCTTTCCGCTTTCTTTGTCGGTGCAGGCCTTGCCGTTGCCGGTGCAGCGATGCAGGCGCTTTTCAGGAACCCGATGGCAGATCCCTACATCCTCGGCACATCATCCGGGGGTGCACTGGGAGCGTCCCTTGCCATCGTCTTCCTCGGCGGCTTTTTCGTACCGCTCTTTGCATGGGTCGGCGCAGTTGTTGCGATCCTCATCGTCTGGTCGATTGCCGGCCGGCGGGGCGTGGTCGCTGTCGAGACCCTGCTGCTGACCGGTATTGCCGTCTCATTCTTCTTCTCAGCCATCGTCTCGTTCCTGATCGCGATCGCCGGCCAGAATGTCCACCAGATCCTCTTCTGGCTCATGGGCGGGTTCTGGAACGCGTCGCCGGCCGATGCGATCCTCTCGGCCTGCATCCTCCTCCCGGCGGGGGCCCTCCTCTTTTTCATGGGCCGGGACCTCAATGCCCTCTCGCTCGGGGAAGAGACGGCCGCCCATCTCGGCATCGATGCCGCACGGGCCCGCTGGGTTGTGCTCGGCGGCAGTACGCTACTCGTTGCCGGGGCGGTTTCTATTGCCGGCTCGATTGGTTTTATCGGCCTTGTCACCCCCCATGTTGTCCGGATGCTCCTCGGCCCGGATAACCGTGTCGTGATCCCGGCGGCGATTCTTGTCGGGGGGATTCTTCTTGTACTCTCCGATACTCTTGCCCGTACTTTCTTCTCCGATCTGCCCGTGGGAATCATCACGGCCTTTATCGGGGCGCCGTTCTTTATCTGGCTGATTTATCAGCGGGGGTCGGTTACATGAGCGACCGGCACAGTATTGAGGCAGAAAACCTGGAAGCCGGTTATAACGCGGACGTCATTGTAAAATCCGTCAGCTGCTCGTTTGCGGAGGGCTCCTTTACCGGCATCATAGGGCCGAACGGCTCGGGCAAGACCACGCTTCTTAAGGCATTCAGCCGAGTAATCCCGTCGAGCGGCATTCTTGAACTGGATGGAAAAGCAGTCCGTGATTATACCCCGGCCGAACTGGGTATGGCGCTCGGTTTTGTCCCGCAGGATGAGGGGCGGCCGTTCCCGTATACGGTACTGCAGGTCGTCCTCATGGCCCGGTATGCCCGGACCAGCAGGTTTTCTGCCCTTACCCCGGTGGATTATGACCGGTGCTGCCGGGCCCTTGATGAGACCGGGATTGCGCACCTGAAGGACCGGTCGATCCGCGCACTGAGCGGCGGGGAATGGCAGCGGGTTCTTATTGCCCGCGCTCTTGCGCAGGACACCCGGGTTCTCCTGCTGGACGAGCCGACATCCCATCTTGATCTCTCTCACCAGACCGACATCCTTTCGCTCATGCGCAGGCTTGCCGGGTCCGGCTCGACTATCATCGGCATATTCCATGATCTCAACCTTGCCGCGCTCTTCTGCGACCGGCTCATCATGATCCAGGACGGCCGGCTTGTTGCCGATGATACTCCGGCACGTGTCCTGACCCCGGAAAAGATACGGGCCGTGTATGGGGCCGATGTGGCAGTCTCGTGTCACCCTGCGACCGGCCGGATATTCCTCATGCCTCTTGCATCGGGGAACGGGAGCAGCGAACAGGTCTCCTCTTTACACATACTGGTAATCTCCGGTGGCGGGAGCGGCGCTGATCTCCTGCATTTCCTTTCCGGCAGAGGTTTCCGGCTCTCGGCCGGTATTCTTGCTGCAACGGATACCGATTATCTTGCGGCAAAAGCACTGGAGATCCCCTGCATTGCGGTCATGCCGTTCTCGCAGATCCCGGCACATTCACTCGAAAAACTCAAAACCGCGCTGCACCATGCCGATCGTATCATCTTCTCGGGCCACCCGGTCGGACCCGGCAACCTGCCGGTCCTGCTGGCGCTCCGTGATGCGGACCCTGCACGGATCATCATCCACCTGCCTGCCGACCGCGATTTCAATTCCTATGATTTTATCAAAGGCGCGGCCGCCGCTGCTCTTCGGGAGCTCTGTGCAGCCGGGGCGGAATGCACCGGCAGTTTTGACGGGATACTCGGCCTCCTGCGCCCGGTATCCCCCCATGACAGGAACCTGCGGAGTGAACCATGAACACACGCCCCCTTTTCATCTCGACCTTCTGCTGCATAGACCACCCGCTTGCCGAAGCATTCGCCACGCTCGCTGAACATACGTCCCACGTGGAAATCCTCTCCGACGGGTTGCATGATCTCCTCATGGCCGGCGACCTGTGCAGCGAATACCCGTTCTCGTATTCCGTTCACTCCCCTGCAAGCGATGTCAACATTGCGTCGATCAATGAACGCATGCGGACCGCCTCGCTCTCGGTGCTGGATGATATGCTTGCGGCCTGTGCACGGATCGGTGCAGAACATCTTGTTGTCCACCCGGGATATTCGCCCTACGAGCAGGTGAAGGACCGATCTTATGCCTGCCTGCTGCACTCCCTGGACACCCTGGCCGTGATGCAGGAAGAGCATGGTATCAGGGTTTGCGTGGAGAACATGGGCGCATGGCAATGCTGCCATTTCCGGACTCCGGCCTTTCTGCCGGAACTGGCTGAACGCGGTCTTGACTGTACTCTTGACTGCGGTCATGCACAGATCAACGGGAATCTGGATGAATTCCTTGCAGCCGGTGAGTTTAACCATATCCATCTCCATGATAATGGCGGTACCAGCGATGATCATCTTGCATGCGGGGCCGGGACCATCGATTTTGATGATCTCTGGAAGCAGCTCCCTAATCAGGCAACCCTGGTCATCGAGACCCGGGAACTTGATGCGGCACAACAGAGCCTCCGCTACCTTTCCTCTTTCATGAACGGAGGATCCTCATGAATCCCGGCTGCCGGATCCCACAACCGGTTGTCCGGTTCCTGATGGTTCTGGCACTCATCCTGGTGTGGTGTATCCTTCCCGTATCAGCGGTCTCGGTAACCGATGATGCGGGAACCGTGGTGACCCTGAATGCAACTCCTGTGCGTATCGTCTCGCTGGCGCCGTCCAACACGGAGATCCTTGCCGCTCTCGGTCTTCTCGACCGTGTCGTGGGAGTGACCGATGTCTGTGACTACCCCCCCGAAGTAAAAAATATTACCCGTATCGGGGGATATTCAGCCATCAGTACCGAGAAGGTAGCCGCTGTCAGGCCGGATCTTGTCATCGCGTCCGATATCACCCCCCGGGAAACTGTAAACCGGCTTCGGGAACTTGGACTGAATGTTGTGATTATCGCGCCCCGTAACATTGATGACGTACTCCGGGATATCCGGCTTGTTGGCACCCTGACCGGCAAAGAGGAGGTGGCAGGTCCGCTTGCCACAAACCTGTCAGCCCGCCTCGCGACCGTGGGCCCGGGCTCGTTATCGGCATCCCGTCCGTCTGTTGCCCATGTTGTCTGGCATGATCCTCTTTACGTAAGCGGGAACGATACGCTCCAGGACGATGTGATCGTGCATGCCGGGGGCCGGAATGTCTTTGCAGACCGGAGCGGCTGGGGTACGGTATCGCTTGAAGAGTTCCTCCTGAAAAATCCCGATGTTATCCTGGTCAACGGGGGAGGAGGTATGGATGCATCGGAAAATGATGTGATTCTCAAAGCATTTATGACCAATCCGCAGTATGCCTCTCTCTCTGCGGTCAAAAATAACCGGGTATTTGCGATAGATTCAGATATCATCAGCCGTTCCGGTCCCCGGATCGTGGATGCCACCGAGCAGGTTGCCCGGATAATCCAAACGGTGGAGGGGCAGGAAACCATATCCCCTAAGGGCAGCAGTCCGGCGGCCGGGTCCGCAAAAACACCCGGGTTCACCGCATGTGCTTTAATCCCCGGCCTCCTGGTTGTTCTTATCCTGCGTAAAAAATAAATGAACCCAGGGTAACGACTGTCGTAATCCCGCGAGTGTTGTGGAGTTATTCTGTGCTTTTTCCAGGGCTCAGACCGTTTCAGGAACTTCACTTACTCCGGATCAGGCGTGCCGAGTTGGCAATCACCGGGATTGACGAGAGTTCATGAAGGAGCGCACCGGTAACCGGTGTCAGGATACCGGGAATGGTCAGGCAGACTGCCAGGATAAGAACCCCGACCGCAAAGACAAGGTTCTGCCGGATCGTCCGGATAGCTTTTTGTGAAATACGGAGCAGGTGTGGCAGTCTGGACAGGTCATCCGAGAGCAGCGCGACATCGGCCGTCTCAATCGCAACATCGGTGCCGGCAAGGCCCATGGCAATGCCAACATCAGCAGCTGCAAGCGCCGGGCCATCATTCACCCCGTCGCCTACAAATGCCACCCGGTGACCCTGTGCCTGGAACTGTTTTACGATTGCAAGCTTCTCTCCCGGCATCACATCGGTATGTGTTTCGGTGATCCCGAGTTTGCGGGCAATTGCCGCCGTTGCCCCCCGGTTATCGCCGGTAACGATAACCGTTTTAATTACGGCCTGGTTGAGCCGGGCAACGGTCGTGGTCGCATTCTCCCGCAGGGTATCCTCAAGGATAAGAAGCCCGTTCACGCTCTGATCTCTCATGACGACGATAACACTGCTTCCTTTGCCAGTCAGGTTCTCAATTAGTTTTTTAGTGTCCCCAGGGAGGGATAACCCCATTTCGGAAAACAGCTTAAGGCGTCCGATCAGGATATCCCTGCCACCGGTCCGTGCTCTCACCCCAAGACCCGGAAGAATTTCACAGGATTCCGGATCCGGAACCGCAAGGTTACGCAGGGCAGCAGCACGCACAACGGCCCTGCCGGCCGGATGCTCACTGAATTTTTCTGCTGATGCCGCATCAGCGATAAGATCATTTTCAGATATATCGCCAAACGTGACAGCGCGGACAAGCCGCAATTCCCCCCGCGTTAGGGTGCCGGTCTTGTCGAAGATCACGGTATCCACGTTTCCCAGTGCCTCTATCGTTGCACCTTTCTTGACAAGACTCCCGGTGAGTGCGGCATTGCCGATAGTGGCGACCAGGGCTGTCGGCGTTGCCAGGACCATCACGCACGGGCAAAAGACGATCAGCATGGTAATAGCCCGGAGGGCATCCCCGCTCCAATACCAGAGCACCACCCCGAGAGTTATAGCGACCGGCGTATAGATCTTCGCGTACCGGTCAAGCACCCGCTCAATCGGGGCCTTCTGCTCCTGTGCTTCAGCAACAAGCCTGCGGATCTGGCCGAGGGTTGTCTCTGTCCCGACGCGTGTCGCACGGACTTCAAGTACCCCGAGTTCGTTGAGCGTGCCTGCAAAGACGGTGTCTCCCGTATGTTTTTCTACCGGTACGCTTTCACCGGTAATTGCCGCCTGGTTGACTGATGCATTCCCGGAAAGGATCTCACCGTCCACCGCGATCCGTTCACCGGAACGTACAAGAATGAGATCTCCCCCGGTTAATTCCTCAAGTGCGACCATGCAGTCTTTTCCTTCCCTTCGTACCGTTACACAATCCGGGAGCAGCCGTGCCAGGGCATCGAGCGCCCTGTTTGCGCGGGCAGCAACCAGCTCTTCCAGCATCCCCCCGAGCAGGAGGAGGACTGCTACCACGGCAGCCGCAGAATACTGTCCGATGGCGATCGCGGCGATCGTGGCAAGGGACACCGGGATATCTGCGGTGAAATCATGGTCGCGGATTCCCTGGACTGCATTATACCATATGAATGAGGATCCCGCGAGTGCTGATGCAAAGTAAAGCCAGCCGGCATTCTCTCCCGGGCCGTTACCGTGAAAGAGACCCGAGGGCTGGAAGAAAACCGCAGCAAGCAGCAACACACCGCTGATAAACGTGACGATCGTTCCTGGGGCAAGGAGAAATCTTTCATAATTACGGGCAAGACCGCAAATACCGGTCATTGAGAGCATCGGGGGACTTTGAGGGGCTGTATCCATTCTGCTTCACCAGGTTTTCCGGTTACCAGAAGCAGATGTCTTTTACGATATACTAAGTACAGGTTCGCTTCCGGTGTCCGGTATAAATATTACGAATTATAGTTTAAATTCATACCCAATCATACTTTCATACTATAATTTTCACACTAATACCAAGGGGAATGGGTGATAGTTTCCTGTCACCGGCCGTTATGCGATCATCGGAACCATACCTCTCAATTGCACAAGCAGGAAAAAATACGCCCGATCCGGGCTCCGTTTCCAATTGACCGATCCGGAAAAGCCCGTAAAACCGTCCTTTTTGACACATTTAAAAAATAGCCCTGATTTTTGTTCTGTTTGCCAAAAAACGGGTGGAAACGATGTCATCTATGGGCTGTCAAGGCCCCTGCAATCCCGTCTTTTTTCTGCACCTGGTATCATCCGTACAGCACTTGGAAATGCTGCCGGAATGCGGATATGAATGTTGTTTTTTCCGGGGTGACTGGAAAAAGGTGGTAGTTGGGAAAATAGTAATGCTGGATCTGGGTCTCATCCCGGCATAACCCCCGTTTATGAGTATTTTTACATACTAAAAACAGGATATCTTTTCTCCGGTTTATCTGTATCCGCACGGAATGGCTCTCATTTCATGTCGCTACCAGAAACGGATCCGGGGGCGGGATCGTGTTTCCGGATTTAAAAATAGTATGTAATATGCGGCTCAAAAAAAGGATTGCCGCTGGAATTATTCCTGATCAGTCTTTTTCAATCTCGTCATCTTTCCTGCTGATTTTCGAAACGACTGCTATTGCTGCACCCCCGGTAATAATAACGAATCCTGTAATAATCCAGACCGGATTTAATCCCTGTTGTGAAGGGACAGCCTCGCTTGCGTTCCGTGGGATCTCTTCTGTTACCGGCAGATTAACCGCAGATCCGGAAAGCTGGCCGGGTGATCCTGAACCGGTTTTTACCCCAAGAAGTGTGAATGTACAAAGACCCCGGGGAGATTCAGCTTTGAATGCGATATACCCGTTGTCCCGATCATACCTGCTGAACGCAGTGTTAAGAATCTCTGTATTCCCGTAATCATCCATGCGAAGGATCCGTATCTGGCTGATCCCCCCGTTCTGTGATACCCATTCCCGGGATGCCGTCATCTCGACGTGTGCGTTCTTTGTTTCCGTTATCCCGACTTCGCTGATTACCATGGAATAAGCAACCGTGTTGACCGCAAGTCCTTCTTTTCCGAGTGTTGTCCCGTAGTCCGACAGCATGGAATCCGGAAGTTTTTTCAGGATACTGGTCGTTATCTTCCCCCCGCCATCGGGTTTTTCCGGAATTTCCGTTTTCCAGGATGCCTTGATATCGGTCATCGTATCAAGATCCTCAGTCAGGGGTGTAATCTCATAGGTTCCCTTGTCGGTAACATAGGTGGTCTGGATCCCGCTGTAACTTGACAGGGCCCCTACAATGAAGTCAAGGACTGAGCTTCCTTTGCCGGTACTGACACTGGAACCTCCCCCGCTACTGCTGCTGCCTCCGGATCCCCCGCTGGTGCTCTCTCCGCCATTGCCGGTATTATTTCCGGATGAGGTTGTCGATACCGAGGCCATGGCAAAGGTCGACAACCCGTTCGGCGAGAGAGCCGAGAAGACGTAGTTGCCGCTTGAATCCGAGCCTAAGAACTGCGTGGTGAGGAACTGGGTCGAACCATCGTCAGCCCGGCGCATGATGACGATATGATCGGTTCCGCCATGAGCCGAGACCCATGCCGGGCTGACGGTCATCAGGATGGTTGCATTTTTAATGATCCCCCCATCGCAGCAGTTGGCAAGATTTGTCTTAGCAACATTGAGGGTATAGGCGATCTCGTCGATCTGTTTACCGGAGGATGATGCGGCAAGGACAAACGCGCTCTGCGCTGTTGCATCCGGGTCTTTTGTGAGGGTCTGGGTAATGGCAGCAGCAGAGCCGGGGATCTCTTCAAGAGCGAGTTCGATCTGGACAACCGGTGTCCCCACGGATGTGATGGGTGCCGTCACCGGGTCGGTCACTGCTTTAACCGTACTGACGGTTCCGTTGATAGTAGTTCCGCCCGTCTCCGGTGTATCCGTCATGAGAATCTCGAGGTGATCCCACCCGTTGCCGACACTGGTCATGTTGACCGTATTACCGGTTGTCGTGACAGTCGCAAGGGTTGTATCGATACTCACGTTCTGGGTTCCGCCACCGTTCGTGGTCTGGACGCCGGATATCGTGAAGTTGTTCTGCACAATGGTCGGGGCAATGGCGGCAATGTAAGCCGACCTGAGGGTACTGTTACTTCCTCCGTCATTTTCAACGGTAAGCCGGACTGAATAATTCCCGGCTGTACTATACGTATGAACCGGATTCTGCACAATTGCACTGCCTCCATCCCCGAAGTCCCATGTCCAGTTTGCAGGTGAACCGGTTGACTGGTCTGTGAATTTTACACTCATCGGGACATCCCCGGAAGTCCTGTTGGCACTGAATGCTGCGGTGGGAGGCAGAGTCGAACTGATTACCGTTATGAACCCTGCAATCTCATTGCTGTTGCTGCCGGCTGCGTTGCTGACCGTCAGGTTAACGGTATAATTGCCCTTTTTCACATAGGTATGGGATGGGTTTTGTGCGGTTGATGTATTCCCATCCCCGAAATTCCAGAGCCAGGTAGTTGGATTATTCTCTGAAGCATCTGAGAACTGCACGGTCAGCGGTACAGTTCCACTTGTTGGATTTGCCCCGAAAACTGCGACTGGTACTGTCTGGTATTTCACGGCAAGGGTTGCAAGGGTAGCCTTGTACGAATAACTCGTGCTCTTGGTGAATTCGAGTGTGTTTGTACCCACGATAAGATCGTCAGCTACGCTCCATGAATTCAACGCACCGCCGGTATTGGGGGGAGTGCTGCCGGATTTCGAAACGCTGTTGAAGGTATAGGATGCATCCGAGCTGGAATGGTACCGGATCGAAGCGTTGGCGCTGGTCCATCCGGTCGGAACTGACGAGGTGTCGAAAGTGGTCGAACCGGTATTGCCGGAGGGGACGTAGTGCTGACCATGCTGCACCCAGTAGTGCACCGAGTCGGCATCGCCGTCATTGTATGCAGCCACGAGAGTGATACCCTTAATCCGTCCGTCGAAGGTCAGGCCAGTGATAGCTTCACCCTTCACATGGACGACCGGGTTTGCCAACGTGATCAGGCTGGTCACATTATACCAGGCTTCGTAGTCGGAATATACCTTAGTGACATGGTCGTTGAGGGGGAACGATGCGCCCGTTGTCGTGGATTTGATATCCATGGTCTCGACGCCGAGAGTGTTCCCGTCCAACTGGACGGTCGACGTCAGGCCATAATCGCCCGCCGCTGTTCCGGAGTAGGTGTTGACGTACAACCGGGCCCACTGGATGTTTCCAACTGCATCGGCCGGCAGGGTGAATGTATGGGTCACCTCGGTCACCCCGGTTGCATACGTTGAGGGGGATTCCACGAACAGATCCCCGGAGACCGTGCCGGACCTGACGGTGGTCAGCGGTTCATCTGCATCAGCTACTGCGACTACATGAGCTCGAGTCAGGGTGTCGCTTCCGTCGGCATTGGCTGCGGTGAGCCGGATGTCGTAGGTGCCGGGAGTTGTGAAACTATGGACCGGGTTTTGATCGGTGGAGAATGAGGTCCAGGTCCCGTTATCGGCGATCCTGCTCTCCCAGTTCCAGGTGGTGGGGGTGTTTGTGGATGCGTCTGTAAAGGTTGCGGAGACCGGTGCAACCCCGTTCGTAACTGCCGTGCTGAACGCTGCGACCGGTGCATTGCCGCTGCCGGAACCAGTGACGGTAATGAAATCGGTTATTTCGTTGCTGTTACTGCCGTTGGCATTGGAAACAGTAAGGTTGACGGTGTAGTTCCCGGCTGATGCGTAGGTATGCACAGGGTTCTGTTCAGTCGCGTTCGTACTTTCACCATCGCCGAAATCCCAGAGCCACGAAGTCGGTATGTTCTCAGACGCATCCGTGAACAGGACCGTCAGGGGTGCTGTGCCGGTTGTGGGATTTGCACCGAACGCTGCAACCGGTGCGTGTGAGGTTGTATTGTATTCGACAATCAGGAAATTGTGAGCAGCAGCCATCATAGGCAATGAGCCGGCTGTGGACCGTATTCCCGCTTCGTTACCGGTTGACGTGATATAGTCTTTGACGTCTCTTGAATCAACTGCAACTTCGGTCCCTGAGAGATCATACTGCCAGACACTGGTACCCAGCACATTACCGTTGAAGAGGAGGTCGCCTTCCGGGCCGTTCCCTGAAGGAACGAATGTCACCAGCGTGGCCCGGTCAATTTCCTGCGGAGTGATTACCTGACCGGTAAACGGGACATATGCGGTCGCTTCTTCAGGACTCGTTGCGAAATTTGAACTGTCCGCACCGAGAAGATCGAACTCTTCATTGAGGAAAACCTGCTTCCTTGTAGCCGTTGCATCGTCATAAATGATGACGAGGGTGAACCCATACGGGGAGATTCCCGTATTACCGGTATCCCTGCTGAAAAGAGCGGTATTCTGATCGTTTTTCCGGAACTGAGCCGTTACATTGTAGGCAAGGAGACCGTAGGTGACTGTGGAATATGATCCGAAATTTTTCGTATCGTGATACCAGTATTCATAGGGAACCCGGACACTGTTGAAATCGATATGGGTATTATCAGCGATGTCTGCATCATCCCATGTATAGGGAACATAAAGACGGGCCTCCCTGATACCTGCTCCGGATGGGACCGGCAGGTCTGAAGCCGACCAGTTCACGGTATAATTCGTCCATGAACCGCTGCCGGACCTGTACTGGCTGTCCCCGGCGGAATAGATAATTCCTCCGTTGAGATCCCAACTTCGTTTTGTGGTAACATTGCTGGCACCTTCCCAGTACATCTTGCCTTTATACCCATTGTAGGTCACGGTAAATGAGGCGCTGACATTATTGTTGGTCTCATCCAGCTCGGCGACCGTGTTGTCCGGGTCCAGGGTAATGTTATAGGAAACGATACCTCCGGCTGTTGCTCGTACGGTCGAATCGGTAACTGAAACCGTGGCACCTGCATTTCTGGCAAGGGCCGGGATCGTTCCCCTGCCGGTAAACCCGTCACTGGACCGGAGTTCGACATCCGTTGCCGGCGTGGTGGTATTGCCGGTATTCCTGATGTCGATGATCTGTATCGTATTTGGTTCGCGGGCAAACAGTGTCGATGCTACCGGGTTTACCGAACCGGCCACAGCCAGGTCATAATCGCCGGTTACGTGAATATACCGGCTTTTGGATTCGATATCCGAACCTTCCGCGCTGGTGACGGTCAGGTTCACGGTGAAGGTTCCTGCATACGTATAGGAATGAGCCGGGTTCTGTACTGTTGATGTGTTCCCGTCTCCGAACTCCCAGTACCATGAGACCGGGGAACCCGACGAGGTGTCGGTGAACTGGACGTCAAGCGGGACAGCCCCGGTTGTCCTGTCTGCGGTGAATCCCGCTACGGGGCCGGTTCCCCCGCTGCTGACAGAGATGAACTCTGTAATCTCGTTGCTGCCGCTGCCGCAGGCATTCGTAG